>Ga0302326_10002875_pt1 | contig 41311 bp, 34 predicted proteins | sample Palsa_T0_3_FD_202264 | JGI IMG/M metagenome (GOLD analysis project Ga0302326, IMG submission 202264) | Peat permafrost microbial communities from Stordalen Mire near Abisko, Sweden - Palsa_T0_3 | ecosystem: Environmental > Terrestrial > Soil > Palsa > Peat permafrost | place: Sweden: Abisko... | reverse complement strand
ACAAAGGACCGGCGGGTGCTCTATATCGTCTGCTTTGACAAAAAGAACCGTTTCGCCGCGGCAAGACCCATGCTCTATTCCGACAACGAGACGGGTGTCAGCGGAAGGGCGGACATGGACAATAAATACACCCTTACGCTCCTGCACCAGCGCAAGGCCGCCGGCGGGGAGACTGTCTACCACAAAGATACTTACGCGTTCACGGAAGGGACCGGCTTCCAGCTTATCCTGACCGAATCCAACGAAACGAAGTCAAAGCCCGCGTTGGTCTATAATCCTATCGATACGTTGGCGCGGAAGCATAAGTATTCCGGGGACTATTCGCAGGACAAGCGGAATATCGTGGCGGTAAGGGACGGCAGGGATGCCTCGCGGTTCCTGTTCTTTATCCATTTCGAAAAGGATGACGCGACCTGCCAGGGAGAGTTGAAGGGCGAAGCAAAGTTCGTGAGCCCGGGGATCGCCCGTTACAGGTCTTATTCCGACCCCTGCGCGCTCGAATTTTCCTTTGATGTGGAGGGAGTGTCCATCAAGGAGACTGGCGGGTGTGGCGTTCACCGGGACATCAAATGTTTCTTCGAGGGGTATTACAACCGCAAGGCGACGAAGGCGAAACCGGATGCGAAGGAACATACCAGGGTGAGAACCGATCCGGCTTAAGACGCGGCTTCGGAGCAACAGTCATGACATCGGATCCGGCCAAAGGCGCGGATCGGACAATTCAAATCAAGTTTATCCGTTATATTGCCAATTTTGTAAGAACGAAAAATAATCTGGACAAAAATGAGTTTTAAAAATTACGTTGTGCCTTACGCTGTAGACGAGCAGTATTCCAAGAAAGTGGCTTATTTTTCGATGGAATTCGCCGTGCATCAGCCCCTGAAGATCTATAGCGGAGGCCTTGGTTTTCTAGCTGGCTCGCATCTTCGCAGTGCCTACGAACTGCGGCAGAATATGATCAATATCGGCATTTTGTGGAAATATGGCTATTATGACCAGGCCCGTAACCAGGATCAGACCCTGGCGGTCACCTGGATGGAGAAGCAATACAGTTTCCTGGAGGAAACGGACATCCGTTTCCAGGTGAACATCCACGACCACCCGGTCTGGGTAAAGGTCCTGTATCTCAACCCCGAGACGTTCAAAAGCGCGCCCCTGTTCCTGCTGAGCACGGATGTGCCCGAGAACGACTATGTATCGCAGACGATCACCCACCGGTTGTATGACGCCAATGTCGCCACCAAGGTGGCGCAGTTCATCCTCCTGGGTGTCGGCGGCGCCAAATTAGTGGACGAACTGGGCTTCAACCCCGAACGCTACCATCTCAACGAGGCGCATGCGATCAGTTCGGCTTTCTATCTCTACCAGAAATACGACCAAAATATCGAAGAGGTCAGGAAACGCCTCGTCTTTACCACGCATACGCCTGAAGAAGCAGGCAACGAAAAACATGATATCTATCTTTGTCATAAGATGAGTTATTTCTGTGGCCTGTCGGTGGAGGAGGTGAAGAAGCTGACTGGACTCGAAGACGATGCCTTCAACCATTCCCTGGTGGCCCTCCGGTTTGCCCATCTCGCCAACGCGGTGTCCCAGCTGCATGGCAAAGTATCCAGAGCCATGTGGAGCAAGTACAAGGATATCTGTCCCATCATCGCGATCACCAATGCGCAAAACTGGCGGTATTGGGCCGATAAAGAACTCTACCGAAAAATGGAAGAGGGCAATGACTTCTGGTGGGACGACCGCAAGAAATACATGAAGAAGCGCAGCTTCGAGCTCGTTGCCGACCAGACCGGAAAGCTTTTCGATCCCAATGTGTTCACCATCGTATGGGCGCGCCGCTTCGCCGGTTACAAAAGGGCAGCCCTGCTGACGCGTGACATGGAGCGCTTCAACCGGATGATCAACGACACGAAATATCCCGTACAGATCATCTGGGCCGGCAAGCCCTATCCGATGGATTACCCGGCGATCAACGAGTTCAATTACCTGGTTCACCTCAGCAAGAACTATAAGAATGTAGCCGTGGTTACGGGCTACGAGATGAGCCTGTCGAAGCGGCTCAAGCAGGCGGCGGATTGCTGGCTCAACAACCCCCGGGTTCCGCGCGAGGCGTCGGGTACAAGCGGGATGACGGCTGCAATGAACGGCGCCGTCAATTTCTCCACTGATGACGGCTGGATACCTGAGTTCATCAATCACGGCAATAACGGTTTCGTGGTGCCCAAGGCTGACTATGCCAATATGCACGTCGAGCAGGTGGATGACTATGACTTCAACAAGATCTATGAGATCCTGGATAACGAAATCTTACCCACTTACTACGACAATTACGATACCTGGCGGCAGATCGCCAAGAACGGGATGCGGGATGTACGCTACCAGTTCGATGCGGGCCGAATGGCCCATGAGTACTACGAAAAGTTGTACAAGTAAACTTTAGCGCGCCTCGTATTATGTAATAAAGCGGTTTGATGCATCCTGGGTGATAAACGCCCGTCTATGCAACAACATTCCACTTGTATTATCTCTTTCTGCCTCTGCTTGTCGATCGTGACGGCGGCCGAAGGCGAAAAGATCGTTGTCCCCGCCACGCTCCAGTCTGTCACCGTATACCGCAGCGGCGCCGAACTCGTACACACGGCATCGGCCCGTCTTGAACAGGGCAACAATGAGGTGATCATCGGGGACGTGAGCAATTCCGTAGATCAGACCAGTATCCGGATCGGCTGCAGCGCCAGCGTGACGATCATGTCCGTGACCTTTTCCACGGATTATCTAATGCCTGCGACCACCAGCCCTGTCGTTAGAAAGCTGTTGGATTCCCTTGCCTCCATTAAAAAAGAACTGGCCCGCGTGGAAATCCTGGACAAATCGGATACCGAACTGCTGGACCTGCTCAATGCGAACAAGAGTATCGGCGGCTCCGCGTCCGGGGTCACCGTCGGCGATCTGTCGAAGATGATGGATTATTACAAGCAAAAGACCTTTGAGCTGCGTACGGAGCTGGAGGGCTATGCTGAAAAGGCGCAGCACCTGAAAGAAGCGTCCGACAGGCTGCAGGACCAGATCTCCGAGGAAGAAAAAAAGAACGGCAGGACCGGCGGCAGACTTGTACTTCAATTGCTGAGCCCGCTGGCCGGTACCTGTGACTTTACGATCAGCTATCTTACCATGGCAGCGCATTGGGATCCTTTATATGATCTGAAGGTCAACAGCATCGCCGAGCCGCTGCATATCCTGTACAGGGCCCGGGTGGCGCAGACCTCGGGCATCGACTGGAAGCACGTAAAACTGAGCCTTTCTACTTCCCACCCATCCCAGGGCGGCAATGCCCCAGTCCTGAAGACCTGGTTCCTTAAGTACGTGGACCCATTTGCGAATCAGTCGGGCTACATCAACGGTCTTCAAGGGAAAGTCGCCGGTCTTGAGGTAAAAAACAATAGTGCATTGAACGAAGTAGTGGTCGTAGGCTATGGTACGGCCAGGGTCGATGGATCGGCGCCGGTCTACACCGAACCACTGTACATCGTCAACGGTAAGGAAATAAGCGCGGAGGAATATAAAAGGATTGACCGGCGGGCCATCAAAAAGATCGATGAGCTCAAGGGCAAGGACGCTACCGCCCTATATGGCGAAAGGGGTAGCCCCGGTGTATATATTGTTACGCTGAAAGACGAGCTTTCGGATTATGTAGACGTCAGCGACCGGCAGATGGACGTCGTTTTCGACCTCGATATCCCTTACGATCTGCCCGGCAATGGCAAGGAACAGGGTGTGGTGCTGAAGGAATACCAAATGGCCTGTACCTATCAATATTATTCGGCGCCCCGAATGGATAAGGATGCCTATCTGCTCGGACAACTGCCGGATTGGGAAAAGCTGAACCTCTTGCCCGGCGAAGCCAATATCATCGTCGAGGGAACATATGTTGGAAAGTCCTATATCGATCCGAATTCTACGCAGGATCACCTCAATCTCACGCTGGGGCGGGACAAACGGATCGCGATAAGAAAGGAAAAGGTCGCCGATTACAGCAGCGTGAAATTTCTTGGAGCGAATAAAAAAGAGATCTTCACATATGAGATCACGGTCAGGAACAACAAGAAGGAAAAGGTGTCGCTGGAATTGAAAGATCAGTATCCGATCAGCTCCGACAAGGACATCGAGGAGGAGCTGCTTGATGGCAGCGGCGCGACAGTAAACAAGGATACGGGTATATTGACGTGGAATGTGGAACTGGCCGCGGGCGAAAGCAGAAAAATCCGGATCAGCTATAGCGTGAAATATCCAAAAGATAAAATTTTGAATATAAATTAAAGGGGAGCTTTGTATATTCACTTCCCAAACCCCCTATAAAATGATCAATGAACCGTGGATCAAATGGGCCTTGCTTATCGGCATTCCAGTACTCCTGCTTATTCTTTACCGCGTGGTCCTGCGGGTATGTTTTGGGCTGGTCATCGTTCCGGAAGACAGGATCGGTCTGGTCACCAAGAAATTCAAATTAGTCGGGAAGCAGGCGCTTCCGCAGGGGCGTATCATCGCCACGGAAGGTGAAGCCGGCTTCCAGGCGCAGACGCTGGCGCCCGGCGTTTATTTTAAGAAATGGCTTTGGCAGTATGATATCACATTTCAGCCCTTTACCATCATACCGACGGGGAAGATCGGGCTGGTGTTGGCCAGAGACGGGGCCGAGCTTGAAACGGGATCCATCCTGGCGCGCAAAGTTGCCTCCGACTCCTTTCAGGATGCCGAGGCGTTTCTAAGGAACGGGGGGCGCAAGGGGCGACAGACGGCGATAATGACGCCGGGTTCCTACCGGATCAATACCTTTCTTTTCGACGTCGAGATCACCGATATGATCAGCATCCCCGACAACACCGTCGGTATCGTAACAACGCAGGAAGGCAAGTCGCTTGAAGAGGGGCAGATCGCGGGAAAGGTCATTGCCGGTCACAACAAGTTCCAGGACGCCGATCTCTTTTTGAGCAGCGGCGGTTATAAGGGGTTGCAGGAACAGGTTATCCTTTCCGGGTCGTATTTTTTGAACCCCTGGTTTGTAAAAGTGGAATCGGTCAGGATGACCGAGATACCCATTGGCTATGTGGGTGTCGTCATTTCGTTTGTCGGCAACGACGGCCCGGACATCAGTGGGGTGGAGTTTAAACACGGTAATATCGTTGCCCGCGGCAACAAGGGGGTATGGGCGGAGCCGCTGGGACCGGGAAAATATCCCGTTAACCCTTATATCCTGAAGGTGGAGCTCGTACCCACCACCAACCTGGTGCTTAACTGGGCAAATGCGCGGAGTGAGGCGCATCAGCTGGATAAGAACCTGTCGACGATCACCGTGCGCAGCCGCGACGGCTTTCCTTTCAACCTGGACGTCGCACAGATCATCCATATCCCCTCCGCGGAGGCGCCAAAGGTCATCGCGCGTTTCGGCAATATGGTCAACCTGGTGAGCCAGGTGCTGGAACCCACGATAGGCAACTATTTCCGTAACTCGGCCCAGGACAGCGACGTCATTGCGTTCCTCGGCACGCGAAAAGAGCGGCAAGAGTCCGCGCGGGCGCATATCGGCAAAGTGCTGGAACAATACAATGTCATTGGGGTGGATACCCTGATCGGGGACATCGTTCCGCCGGAGAGCCTGATGAAGACGCTCACGGACCGGAAGATCGCCGAAGAGCAGAAGGTCACTTACGATACGCAGATGAAGGCGCAGGAGACCCGGCAGAGCCTGGAGAAAGAGACGGCTATCGCCGAAATCCAAAAGGATATCGTGAAAGCGGACCAGGGGGTACTGATCGCCGAGCGTATAGCCGATGCCAGTGTCAAAAAAGCCACAGGTGACGCCAACAGCGTGCGGCTGCAGGCCACTGCCGAGGCGGATCGCGTCAGGTTGCTCGCCAGTGGTGAAGCGGAGAGAACGCGCCTGCTTGCCAAGGCCGATGCCGAAAAGATCGAATGGCTGGCCAAGGCCGATGCCGAAAAGATTTCGCTGACCGGTAATGCGGAAGCCGAAAAGACCCTGGCGATTGGTAAGTCTTCCGCGGAATCCTATAAGTTAGCCGTTGAAGCCATGGGCGGAGACAATTTCACCCAGCTGAAGGTCATGGAGGCGATAGGGCAGCAGCACATCAAGATCATGCCCGATATCCTTATCGGCAGCAACGGGGAAGGCTCCGGCGGTCCGATAAGCGGTCTGTTGGGATTGCAGTTGCTGGAACAGTTGCGAAAAAAAGGAGACGATAAGGGGCAACTATCTTAAAAGAAATACCGGCGGAGCCAGCCCAGGGCCTGTTCGCTGCTTTGGGCGCAGATGGAGCAGCGAGCCGTTGAATCCGGATCGCCATTTTCATTCTCCCAATGAAAGGCCTTGTCGTAATGGCCGCTGTGATCGAAGACGTGGAGATCGGCGCCCTGGGGCAGAATAGTAAGCGAGTTTGCCCCAGTCAGCGGGGCGCTTACACGACAACCGTGTACCCCGAGCAGCGAGTCGGTGCCGAGCCAGCTTAATTCGGTGTCTTCCGCGTCCTTGCCATGCGCATAACGGATATAGGCACGCTGGTTTCCCTTGATCCAGAAGGAAAGGCTTTCGTAACTGTCGGACTCCGGCGCGCCGGTCGACCAGGTGGCTACATGTACGTCCTGAGCGGGGCGGGACAGGATAAGGGCCGCCATCAGGAGAAAGGTCTTGATCATTTCCGAAAATACAATTCGTTTTCGAAAAGTCTAAACGGAAAGCCGTATTTTCCGGATCAAAAATGCGCCCATGATCAGCCTACGCGGTATGAGCTTTTTTATTTTCTTCTACGGCTGTATGCTAAGCGTTTATGGGCAGACCGCCGCGGGCAACGAGGACGTGCCGGGCGTGTCTTATGCGCTGGCGACCCATCGTGCTGCCGTTCTCCGGGATATCCATTACGATCTTTGGTACTCGATCCCGTCGGTAAAACAGACACCGGTAGCAGGGGAGGAGACGATTGCATTCAAAGTACTGCCACATGCCGGTATGCTATTGCTGGACTTCAAGGCCCCCGCATCGGCCCTCCGATGGATACGCGTAAACGGCCACGCGGCGGCGATAGTCCTGCAGAATGAACACCTCGCGATACCTGCAGCCCTTCTCCGCGAAGGTATTGACTCCGTGTCGATCGGTTTTGTCGCCGGCGATGCTGCACTTAACCGTAATAACGAATTCCTGTATACGCTGCTTGTGCCCGACCGGGCGCGTACTATTTTTCCCTGCTTCGATCAGCCGGACCTGAAAGCCGTGTTCACGCTTTCCCTCACCGTACCCGCCGGATGGAGCGCCATGGCCAATGGACCTTTACTGGACTCGACGGGGCTGGGCGACAGCTGTCGCTTTCGTTTTTTACCATCGGACCGAATAAGCACCTATCTGTTCTCTTTTGTCGCCGGTAAATGGTCTTCGGCTTCGCGGGTGGTGAACGGACGGACCATGCGGTTCCTGTACCGCGAGACCGATAGCACCAAACTCCGGCTGAGCCTGGACTCCGTCTTTCGGATCGAAGGACAGGCCCTGCATTTCATGGAGACCTATACGGGCATCCCTTATCCCTTTCAGAAATTCGATTTTGTAGCCGTGCCCGACTTCCAGTTCGGCGGAATGGAACATGCCGGAGCGATACAATACAAAGCCAGCTCGCTTTTTCTCGACTCCGGCGCCACCCGCGAGCAGTTGCTTGGCAGGAGCAAGCTGCTCTCGCATGAAACGGCGCATATGTGGTTTGGCGACATGGTCACGATGGCCTGGTTCAATGATGTCTGGATGAAGGAGGTCTTCGCCAATTTCATGGCGGACAAACTCAGCAGCGTCACTTTTCCCGACGGCAAGTATGATCTCAAATTCCTGACCGCGCATTATCCAACTGCGTATAATGTCGACCGGACGGCAGGCACCCATCCGATCCGGCAGCGGCTGGATAACCTGCAGGAGGCTGGTTCGCTCTATGGTAATATCATTTATGATAAGGCACCTATCGTCATGCGGCAGCTGGAATGGGTCATCGGATCGGACGGCTTCCAAAAAGGTCTTCGGGATTACCTGCGCAGGTATGCGGGTCGCAATGCCGGCTGGCCCGATCTGATCCGAAGCTTGCAGCCCTATACCGGAACCGATTGTAGTGCCTGGAGTGCGGTGTGGGTGGACGGCGCCGGAAGGCCTGCTATATCCTTCGCGTTGCGGATAAGCGGGGACAAGATTGCCGAACTTCTCATCAAACAGCGGGGAGAGGATGGATCGCTTCGCCTCTGGCCGCAGGTCTTCAGTATCGCGCTTGTCTATCCCGATCGGGTCGACACGTTTACGGTCAATATGAACGCGGCCGTGGTGCGGGTTGCGGCAGCCGCAGGGAAATCGCTGCCGCAATGCGTGATCCTGAATGCCGATGGGCATGGATACGGCCTGTTTGAAGTGGATGGGCGTTCCGCGAAATGGTTTTTACGTGACAGCGCCGCGGGACCGGTGATGCGTGCCGCGGCTTATATCAATTTGTATGAGAACATGCTGGCCGGTCACTCGATCACACCCCGCCAGCTGCTGTCCTTCGACCGGCAGGAGTTGGCGCGTGAGCCGGAGGAACTGAACCTGAACATTCTGCTCGACCAGGTAGGCGCGATATTCTGGCGTTTCCTGTCGCCCGCCACGCGGGATTCGGCGGCGCCGGGGCTGGAGCAGGACTGCTGGCAGGCTATGCTGAGGGCTCCGTCCGACAACGAGAAGAAATTGTTGTTTCGTACCTACAGCAATATTGTGATGAGAAGGGAAGGGGCCGACAGGCTTTTCTACATCTGGAAGGACAAGCGGCCGCCTGCCGGCGTGCAATTGTCCGAGGATGATTATACCGGCCTTGCAGCGGCCCTGGCAATACGGAATTATCCCGGCTATCAATCTGTGCTGCAGGAACAGTTGGGCCGGATCCAGAACAGTGATCGCCGGGAGCGATGGCTTTGGCTGCAACCTGCTTTGTCAAATGATGTGGAAGTACGGGACAAATTCTTTGCTGGATTAAAGGATGCCGGGAACCGGCGGAAGGAGGCATGGGTGCTGAGTGCGCTGGGCTATCTGCATCATCCGCTGCGGGCTGCTGCGTCGGAGAAATACCTTCCGGCTACGCTCGACTGGCTGGAGGATATCCAACGTTCGGGAGATGTCTTTTTCCCGCAGAGCTGGCTCGGGGCCAGTTTTGGATATTATCAAACTGCTTCCGCGGCGGACGTCGTCAAGCGGTTTCTGGCAGCGCATCCTGATTACAACCCGAAGCTTCGGGCGAAGATCCTTCAGGCAACGGACAATTTGACCAGGGCCGTCGCCTTGCGGGCGACAGCGCCATAGTAATTTATTGAGGAATTTATTGAGGCTTGGCCGTGCTGTCGGTGGCGGCCGGAGCAGGGGCGGGTGCATTGGCGCCTTTGGACTTGACGATGTCCAGCACTTCAACCTCGAAAATGAGGGTGGAACCGGGAGCGATCATCGGACCTGCCTGTTGGTCGCCGTAGGCCAGATTAGAGGGGATAAAGAGCTTCCACTTGCTGCCTACGGGCATGAGCTGAAGCGCTTCCGTCCAGCCGGGGATAACACCATTGACGGCGAGTTCGATGGGCTGGCCTCTTTCGACGCTGCTATCGAAAACTTTCCCGTCGATCAGGGTACCGTGGTAGTGTACACGAACCATATCGGTGAGGGCCGGTTTGGGTCCTGTGCCGGCTTGCAAAATGGTATATTGCAGACCACTGGGCAGGGTAACGACACCGGGTTTGTTCTTGTTGGCGGCGAGGAAGTCCAGGCCGACCTTTTTATTGCCCGTTGCCTTTGCCGCCTTGGCCTTTTGCATGTAGTTGACGATGGTCGCATTACACTGCTCCTCGCTCAGTACGAGCTTGGCGTTCTTGTTGACGTCGCTGATAGCGCGCATTACAAGGGCGGTATTGATATTGGTAATGTTCTGTTGTTTGTAGAAATTGGCTACGCTGATACCGATGGCATAGCTGAGGGAGTCCTGTGTGGTCTTCAGGGCTACCGGTGCGGCGGTGGTTGCCGGTTTGTGGGTGGTCGCCGGGTGAGCGGTTTGTGCGAAAACCGGGGCTGCAATGACTACAAAAAGGGACGATACGAGCAATAACTTCATGTTACGAACTTTTAATATTTGCTGGCAAAGAGACGCAAAAATAGGGTTTTATTGTCAAGATTTTGAGCTACATTTAAGGCTGCTAAAAAACAATAAAATATCCCATGATCAAGCATTTTTTCGCTGTCGCAACATTCACTTTATTTTCCACTGTAATGGTTAACGCTCAGGGCGGTCTGCTGGGCAAAGGACTTAGCTCCGATGATATCGCGGCCGGTCTCAAGGACGCGCTGAACCACGGTACCCAGAAGGCCACACAGCAATTGTCCGCTGTGGATGGTTTCTTTAAAGATGCTGCTGTAAAGATCCTCTTCCCGCCGGAAGCGGCGAAAATGGAAAAGACCTTGCGCAATGCCGGCTTCGGTCCGCAGGTAGACAAGGCCATTTTGGATATCAACCGCGCCGCCGAAGATGCCGCCAAATCCGCGGCTCCCATCTTTCTGGATGCGATCAAGAACATGAGTGTCTCGGATGGCATCAATATCCTGAGGGGTCCCGACACTGCTGCCACGGGTTACCTGCGTAAATCGACTTCTGTTCAATTGACGGCGGCCTTCCTCCCGGTGATAAAGAGTTCGCTTGACAAGGTTGGCGCGAGCAATTCCTGGAAAACGGTGGTCGATGCATACAATAAGATCCCTTTTCACAGCAAGGTGAATTCCGATCTGCCTGCCTATACCACAGCAAAAGCCCTCGACGGGGTATTTTTTTATGTCGCTGTTGAAGAAAAGAAGATCCGCGCGAATCCGGCGGGTCAGGCCGATGAGCTGTTGAAAAAGGTTTTCGGGGGTCTCTAGGCGGGTCCGTATTTTTGCGGCTATGCTATCCCGCACGATCTCACTTTACAAGGATGCCTACAGCGGCCTTTCGAAGAGCACCTGGCTGCTGTCTGCTGTGATGCTGGTCAATCGCAGCGGTACGATGGTCTTTCCCTTCATGACCCTATATCTTACGCAGCGTACGATGGGCTACTCGCTGGGCCAGGCAGGGTTTGTGGTCGGACTCTTTGGCCTGGGGGCAGTTTGCGGCGGATGGCTGGGTGGGCGGCTCACCGATAAGATCGGGTTTCACAATGTACAGTTGGTAACGCTTGCCGGCGGCGGGGTGCTGTACATCGTTCTGGGCCAGATGAGAAGCTATCCGCTAATCTGCGTCTGCTCCTTCGTGCTGAGCGTTGTCAACGATGCGTTTCGCCCGGCGAATTCCACTGCCATCGCGTCGTACAGCAAGGAAGAGAACAGGACGCGCTCCTTTTCTCTGAACCGGCTGGCGATCAATCTCGGCTGGGCCGTAGGCGGCGCCGTCGGTGGTATATTGGCGTCGATCAATTTTCACCTGCTATTCTGGGTGGATGGCGTCACCAACCTGATCGCCGTGCTGCTGCTACGTTATTTCCTGGACCCCGCGGTGACACGGGTGGCGAAGCCCGTTGAAATTCCGGGGCCGGTGATGTCTCCCTATCGCGACAAGGTCTACCTGATCTTTATCGGCTGCGCCATTATCTTCGCCTCGTGTTTCTTTCAGGTCTTTTCGGTGCTCCCTGTGTTTTATAAAACGGTCCTGCACATGCCCGAGTATATGATCGGATTGCTGATGACCACGAATGGACTGCTGATCGCATGTTTCGAGATGGTCCTTGTCTTCAAAATGGAGGGCCGCCGGGAGAACCTGGTGTATATCGGATACGGGGTCTGCCTGATCGGGCTGGGTTATGTGCTGCTCAATTTCCTGCCGCAGTCGGTGTGGACGGCTTATTTTTGCATGTTCCTGATGACGGCGGGTGAGATCTCGGCCATGCCGTTTATGAATTCGTTTTGGATCGCGCGTACCAGGCCGGCTAATAGGGGGCAATATGCTGGGTTATATACGATCGCCTGGTCGACAGCGCAGGTGATCGGGCCGATGGGAGGAGCCGAGATCGCCCAGCATGCGGGTTTTAACGTGCTTTGGTGGGTAGTGGGAGGTTGCTGTGGGTTGGCGGTGATCGGTTTTCGGTGGCTGCGGCAGTTAAAAACGGCTTTGGATGAGTGAAGAAAAATTGCAGATGTTCCGTAACAGGCTCACGAAGATGTACCGACATGTTTCCAAACTGGCGCGGAGGCAGGGAGTATCCTGTTATCGCATCTATGATCACGACCTGCCCGAATTCCCATTTTGCATAGAGCGTTATGAGGACAAACTGTACCTGGCGGAATACCAGCGACGTCATGGCATGACGGACGAGGAGCATGCTGCCTGGCTGGAATCCTGTGTTCCGACGGTCAGCGAGGTCCTTGAGACGCCCGACGAGCAGATCTTTTATCGCGAACGGCGTCGCAAGGCCGGGCGCCTGGACCAGTATGAAAAGCTGGCCAGCGGGCAGGAATACTTTGAAGTGAAGGAGGCGGGGCTTTCCTTTCGCGTCAACCTCACGGACTACCTCGATACGGGTTTGTTCCTGGACCATCGGATCACCCGGGGTATGGTACGCGAGGAGGCGGCGGGCAAACGGGTGTTGAATCTTTTTTGCTACACCGGTTCCTTCTCCGTGTATGCGGCTGCGGGAGGCGCGGTGCAGGTTGATTCGGTGGACTTATCGAAGACTTATCTGAATTGGGCGGAGGAGAATATGGCCCTGAATGGGCCGGTGGATGCGGCGACCCTGCGCTTTATCCATGCCGATGTCAAGCAATGGCTGGATGAGGTGCCGCCCGGCAGCTATGACCTGGTCATTATGGATCCGCCCACTTTTAGCAATAGCAAACGGATGAAGGACTTTCTCGATATCCAGCGGGACCATGCGGAACTGATCAACAAGACGCTGAGGGCCATGACGACGGGCGGGGTACTTTATTTTAGTACCAACTACCGTAAGTTTCAGCTCGAGACGGAAAAAATAATGGCGGCATCGGTAAAGGATATTACCAATGCCACCACGCCTTTTGATTTTCAGGGGAAATTGCTCCGGTACTGCTACAAGATCATAAAGTGAGCAGGGAAATGGCTGATCTATTTTATTTTTCGGAACGCTTTTATCCGGGACGGTAGTCTTGAGCTGTATAGCCGGTTATTTCTTCGATGTGTTGAAGTGCATTGACCGAAACTCTTACCTGGTAAGTCTTTGGAGCTGTTTTTTCTTCGCGGCCCATTTGGATTTGGCTTCTTTTAAACTAATAGAAGGTGCGTTTTCGGCGCTCGCGATCCAGGCTTCGAAGGCCGGCAAATCCATTTCCTTGCCGGGAAGGGCCGGAGACTCGAAGCGTGGAGTTTTTACGATCCGGATATACTTTTTTCCTTCCAGATCCTGCAGGGTCTTTAGAGCACTGCTATTTGTTATTTGCACGGTTACTGTCCGCATAAAAATCGATTGATGAATAGGTAAAGTTAGACGAGATTTAGACACTAATGTACAAAATTTCGTCTAAAACAGATAGATGGCCTTACCACTGCGGTCAGGCCATCTATCTGGCATAGGATGGCGGCGATCACCATCAAGAGCTTCTTGTCATTCTATTGTGTCAGCGGAATATCCCGCTTGAGCATATCGGTTCGGTTGGCCATCTCCCATGCTGTAAAGAATACCAGTCGGGCTCGTTTTTCCATCAGATCGTAGATGATCTTATCAGGTGTATCGGTAGGCCGGTGATAATCCTTGTGGATGCCATCGAAGTAGAAGATGATGGGCACGCCTTTGCGGGCGAAATTGTAGTGGTCGCTGCGATAATAGATCCTTTCGGGGTCGGCCGGATCGTCGAACTTATAATCCAGCTCGAGCTTCGAATATTTTTTGTTCATGCCTTCGCTGATCGGCTTGAGGTCCGAAGACAGTTTGTCGCTGCCTACCACATACACATAATTCATTGAATCGCCGACCTTACGATTGGGGTCGATCCTGCCTATCATATCGATGTTCAGATCCACGTCGGTGTGCTCGAGTGGATAGGTGGGGTGTTCGGAATAATACTGTGATCCGAATAATCCTTTTTCTTCGCCGGAGTTAGCCAGGAACAGGATGCTGCGTCGCGGTCCTTTGCCCGAGGCCTTTGCCTTGACAAAGGCTTCTGCCAATTCAAGGATGCTGACGGTGCCGGAGCCGTCGTCGTCGGCGCCATAGTAGATGACGGTATCGCGTTTGCCGAGATGGTCATAATGCGCGGAGAGGACGATGATCTCGTCTTTGAGGTCCGTGCCTTCCAGAAAGCCCAGCACGTCGCTGCTTTGCAAGTGGAGGGTGGATTTCCTGAAATTCAGTTCCAGGTTGGCGGCGTAAGTCTTTGCATTGCCGCTTTTCAGGGAGGCGTAATCGGCGCCCGCGATCGCCTGGGCGACTTTTTCCGTAATGTAGTAGGTGTTGGGATAGATAGTCTTGTTGTACTCCGTGAGGGTCATATTGCCCCGGGTATCGAGGTAGCGCTGGGGGATCGTAGGCGTCAGGATGAGCAGGGCGACGGCGCCGTTCTTTTGTGCCGCTTCCTGTTTGGCGATCGCGCCCCTTCTGCCGGCAGGGGGAGGCACTCCGGCGGGCATTCCGGCGAGCACCAGCACGACCTTGCCGCGCACGTTCAAGCCTTTGTAATCATCGCGGGTGGAATCGCTGATACCGTATCCGGCGAAGACGACTTCGCTGGCCATGAAGTCGGCGGTATAGTCCAGCGTGACCGGCACGGCATAGTCCTGGCCACGGGTAAAGGTTTGACCGTTGACGCTGAGCGTGGTCTGTTCAAGCGAGTCCTGGAAAACGGGATAGTAGAGTTGATAGTTGCCATTCCCACCGCCCGGCTGGAGCCCGAGGGCGCGGAAATCGTTTTCGATATAGGCCGCTGCTTTACGCTGGCCTTCCGTGGCCGTTTCCCGGCCTTCGAAATCGGCGCTGGCCACGATATACAAGTGTTTTTTCAGATCCGCCGCAGTAATGATCTTTGCGAAGGGGCGCGGATCGGGGATCTTTTGGGCCTGTGCGGCCGTACCCCACAGCGATAGTATGACAAGTAATTTTCTCATGGGCCAAATATAGGAGGGCCGGCTCTTATATGACCATATTTATGGATGAGCGGTTGAATGAGGCTAGTTGGCGAGCTCGCTAAGTTCCAGCCAGCGCAATTCCTTATCGTCAATGAGCTGGCTGATCTCGCCTACACGGATCGAAAGCTGTTGAAGTTGATCGAAAGGAGCCGTCCCGTTATTGAGTTTTTCGGTGACCTCCTGTTTCTCGCGGTTTAGCCGGGCAAGTTCCTGCTCCAATATTTCGAATTCTCTTTTTTCCTTATAGGACAACTGTCGTTTTGGCGCGGCAGATGCAGTGACAGCAACAGGTGCGGGCGGCGTTTTGGCGGCGGGCTGTTCGTTTGGAAAGAGGGCGTCTTCCGTGTTGTCTTTTTGGAAATCGCGGTATTGGGAGTAGTTGCCGGGGAAGTCCCGGATAAGGCCATCGCCTTCCAGCACCAGCAAGTGATCCACCAGCCGGTCCATAAAATAGCGGTCGTGCGAAACGATCAGCAGACAGCCCTGGTATTCGCTGAGAAAGTTTTCTAAAATGCCGAGTGTGGGCAGATCCAGGTCGTTGGTAGGTTCGTCGAGTATGAGGAAGTTCGGGTTCCGGAAGAGGATAGAGAGCAGGTGCAGTCGACGTTTTTCGCCGCCGCTCAGTTTAGAGATATAAGTATATTGCTGTTCAGGCGGAAAAAGAAAGAGGTTCAGGAACTGCGCCGCGCTCAGTGAGCCTCCTGCCGCCAGGGGGAAATGCTCGGCTATGTTCTTCACGAATTCTATGACACGCATATCTTCCTTGATCACCAGGCCCTGCTGGGAATAGTTGCCAAAGATGATGGTCTCGCCGATATTGACCTTGCCGCTGTCGGGGGCCTCGATCTCCTGCAGGATATTGATGAAAGTGGACTTGCCGACGCCATTTTTGCCGATGACGCCTACTCTTTCGCCGCGTTTGAAGGTATAGTCGAAGCCCTTCAGGATCACTTTATCCCCCCAGCTCTTATAGACCTTCTTGAACTCCGCCACCTTTCCGCCAAGGCGATTCATCTTCATCTGCAACTCGACCTGGTTATCTTCGATGCGTGTTTTGGCGCGGGCTTCCACGACGTAAAAATTGTCCTGGCGACTCTTGCTTTTGGTAGTTCGGGCCTTGGGCTGCTTGCGCATCCACTCCAGTTCTTTGCGATAGGTGTTGCGAGCCTTATCGATCGAAGCGGTCTCGCTGTCCAGGCGGGCGGCTTTTTTTTCGAGGAAATTTTCGTAGTCGCCTTTGTAGGAAATCAGGGTGCTCCCGTCCATCTCCCATATTTCGGTGGTGACGTTATCCAGGAAATAGCGGTCATGGGTGACCAGGAGCAGGGTCACTTTCTCCTGGTTGAGGTAATGTTCCAGCCATTCCACCATTTCGACGTCGAGATGGTTGGTGGGTTCATCCATGATCAGCAGGACGTGTTTGTGCTCGAAGCCGATGTCGATCAGGGTCTTTGCCAGGGCGACCCGTTTGCGTTGACCGCCGGACAGGGTGCCCGCCAGTTGTTGCAAATGGTGGATATTAAGTTTCCCCAGGATCTGTTTGACCTTGGTGTCGAAGTCCCAGGCGTTCAATTCATCCAGCCGGACAATAGCGTCGGTGATCAGGTCGGCGTCTTCCGCGTCGCTGGCCGCCTCATACGCCTTGATGGCGTTGATAACGGGGTGATTATGCTGGAAGATATTGTCCAGGATCGACTTTTCTTCCATAAAGACAGGCTCCTGCTCAAAAAGCGCCACGGTCACGTCCTTGTGGATCCAGACCGTGCCTTCATCGGTGGTGTCCTTGCCCGAAAGTATCTTCAGCAGGGTGGATTTGCCGCTGCCGTTGCGGGCCACCAGGGCGATCTTGTCGCCTTCTTCTATGTGGAAAGTGATGTCGCGGAACAGGGGTTTTATACCGTAGGATTTGCTTAACCTTTCGACGGAGACGTAATGCATGCGGCAAAGATAGGAATAGGGCGCGAGGCGCCCTATTCCTATTTGCTAAGATTTTACGAATTCCAGGCCGACATGGACGCGTACTTCGTCGCTCACGATCAGGCTGCCGGTCTCGGTGACGCCATGCCAGGTGAGGCCGAAATCCTTGCGGTTGATCTTGCCGCTGGCGGTGATACCGGCGCGGGTGTTGCCCCAGGGGTCCTTGATCACGCCGCCAAATTCTGCGTCGAGCTTTACGTTCTTCGTGACGCCATGGATGGTCAGGTCGCCGTATACTTCATAGGAGCCGTCGTTATCCACATTCTCATATTTTGTGGCCGTGAATTTCAATTCTGGAAATTTGGCGGCATCGAAGAATTCGGCGGATTTCAGGTGTTCGTCGCGTTGATCGGCACCGGTTGAGATAGAGTCAATATAGGCTGTAAAAGTGATCTTTGCGGTCTGGAAGTCTTCGCCCTCCGTCTCCAGGCTGGCGTCAAATTTGGCGAATTTGCCGCTGACATTGGAGATCATCATATGTTTTACTTTGAATTCCACTTCGGAGTGTGAAGGATCCAGCACCCATTTTGTAGTAGCCATAACGATAATTTTGATGTTTGATGTTTGAACAATGAAATTAAGATAATTATTTTCTACCACAAAGTTATATTCAAACGCCGTGCACGCCATTAACCTACATTAAGACTTTGTAACTTTTAGGAAACGAAAATGCCACCCCGGTGGGGCGGCACATTCGGATAAGGGGTATGTTAAAGGCCTAATGTGTAGGCTAAACGCAGACCCAGTGTGCTGACATTACCTCCGCCGCTGTTCCAGAAGCTTTGTGCCGACTGGAAGTAGAATCCGGCATCGATGTAATTCTTGGGCGCCAGTTTTAACAATACGCCGACTTGCGGGCTGTACGCGAAACCGGAGGTTTTGGAGGCGCCTGCATCCGCATGGTTGCCGAGTATCGTCACTCCGGCTGTTCCCTGTACATAGAGCAGATTGTCGACGAAAAAGTACTTGAGACCCCCCTTTGGCGTGATCAGCTGGAGGTTTCGGGACGGGAAATTCTCCGTTGGATTGGTTTTGACATAGGCATCGTCATAGCCGAAGTTGACGACTGCATAGAGGTTGTTGACGATCGGGATATCGGCCTGTATGGACCCGCCGAAGAGCCAACTGTACGAACTGGAAAGATTTCCGATGGGAAGACCGAATTCAGGACCCACACTCAATCTGAATTCGTTGTTGTCTGAAGAGCTAGAAGTGGTGTTGGTACTAGTACCAGGAGTCGAGGATTGTGCGTTTGAGGTAAATGCTACACCTACTAACAATGCTGTCACTAGTCCAATCTTACGTGTCGTTTTCATCGCTTTTGTTTTATTGTTTACTGATATTTCCGTGCTGTTGTTCCTGTGTATATACTGTAGTTATAAATAAAACCGGCCGGCGGAAAAAAGGTTCGGGACGGGGAAAAATATTTTACCATCCGAATAGTACGGAGATGTTGCCGTAGTCGTGGCAATAGAGTCCTTTGAGCATTGCTTCGGATACATTTTGCGAAAAGGAGATGCCTATCCTGCCATGCGTAAGCACGGCGCCGTAGTCCAGGGAAGTTAAAACGTGCTGAAGGGAGTGATAGGGCTGCGGTTCTGCGGCCCCGTTATCAGCATTTGGCTGATTGGACGGACCGTTGGGGTCTTTTCCGTTTGGCGGCGATGGTTGCAGGTTGGGATTTTTAGTAAATATACCGCCCTGGAGCAGGGCATTCGTCACGAAGAGTTGCAGCTCGGGTTTTATAAATCCGTAGAGCTGCCATCGCTTGTGTTGTTTATTTTGACCAGGGCTGGAATATTGACTGAAGAAGCCTTTGAAATAGGGGTCCATCTTTCCGATGAGGATCATCGGATAAATTGCCGCGCCGTTTTGCATGGTCCCGGCATAGACCTGGCCACCGCCGATGACGGTGACGGCGGACCCGATGGCTGCCAGTTGCTTTTCCACGGTGAAGTTAACGTTCAATAATAAGGCGTTCGGGTATTGGTGGCTCCAGCCTGTAGGCTGTATGTAGTTGATGATATGATGGACCATGGACTGCATCTCCCGGTCCAGGGCCGCCGGTCCCATAACGCCAAGAACGAGCTCGGTCTGGAAGTCGAACTTGCGTTTTTCATCATAAGAATAACGTGTGTGCGTCGCGAACAGTCCGCCCGACCAGGGATAGTCGTTGGGTTGATAGGCGGAGCTGTTGATGTCGTCGGGCGTATACATCAACTGCGTGAGACCCCAGCCATAAATGTTGGTGCTGCTGTCGCCGGCGGAGGGCATCCATCTGTCCAAAAACAGATGGGAAGGCCGGGAGGGCTTGTAAAAATAATCGATCCTGGTGCCATTGGTATAGGCGTTATCCGTTCCGTAGCCCCAGATGTTGATGAAATCATCGTCTTCGGAGATGCGCAGCATATGTGTGACGGAATCGTGTTCGGGTAATGCAAATCCCGAAACCGTCTGGGCCTGCACCGGATCAGACGCGGTATACAACCATAGGTTTAGCAGTGCAAGGGGTAAAAATCGTCTCATAGCCTGTCTGTTTAACTTGTATCATTCGTTGTTTCTCTTTCCTTACTAATAGTCTGTTAAAAATAAACAACCGAATGTTGGTATTGTTCTATACAGGCGAAATAAGCAGGCTATTGCGATACTGTGAAATGATAGACGCCCGAGCCGGCCCCCACGATCAGGTAGCCTTCTTCGACGCCTTCGACACTAAGTTCTTTTACCGCATTCAGCAGGTGTCCGCTTTCCGTTATCAGGCTGCCGTCGGCAACGGGAACATAAACGGTGGCGGTCGTGTTGGCAGGAATGCTTACGTCCATGACCAGCGAGTCGTTTTTGACCTGCCAGTGGCTGCTGATCCTTCCATATCCTGTCTCCAGGTCGGCTGCAACGGAAGTGAGACCGCCGCCCGGATGCGGAGAAATACGGATATGATGGTAGCCAGGGCCGTCCTCGTAGGTGTCGATGCCTGCGACGACGCGATACATCCAGTCCCCGATCGCGCCATAAGCGTGATGATTGAAAGAGTTCATGCCCGGTGTCTGGAAGGTACTGTCGGGCTTTATGCCGTCCCAGCGTTCCCAGATGGTAGTGGCGCCCATTTTTACCGGGTAGAGCCAGGAAGGATAACTGTCCTGCAGCAGCAGCCGGTAAGCTGTCGCTGTCTGACCATAACGGCTTAGTACATGACATAAATACGGAGTGCCCAGGAACCCGGTGGTCAGGTGATAGTCATAATCCTTTATATTCTCGACCAGTCTTTCCACTGCCTGTTTGCGCAGGTTTTCCGGCAGCATGTCGAATTGAAGCGCCAGCACGTAGGCCGTTTGCGTGCCGGATACGAGCCTGCCGTCGGGCGTCATATATTCACGGACGAATGCATTCCTGATCTGCTTTAACAACGCGGTGTATTGGGCGGCATCGGCTGTTTTGCCCAGGACGTTCGCGGCGTCGGCAAGCAACTCCGTGGAGTGGGCGTAGAAACATTGGGCGATAAGGTATTTGTCGGTGACGGCCGAACGGCCATCATTGTCGTCGAAAGGGCGATAGAAAAGCCAGTCCCCAAAATGGAAGCCGGTGTTCCAGAGGTTGTCTTTAGCTTGTCCGCGAATGTATTCCACCCAGGCTTTCATACTGGGGTATTGTGTTTCGAGCACGCGTTTGTCGCCATAGGCCAGGTACAGGTTCCAGGGAATGATGGTGGCGCAATCGGCCCAGCCCGCGCTGGTGCCCTGGCCGGTCACGTTGGGGATCACGAAGGGAACGGCGCCATTCGGCTGCTGGTCCGCAGCAACGTCCTTCAGCCATTTGGAGAAGAAATTGTCGACGCCGCGGTTAAAGGTCGCGGTCCGGGAGAAGACCTGTGCATCGCCCGTCCATCCAAGTCTTTCATCACGCTGGGGGCAGTCCGTAGGGATGTCCAGGAAATTTCCTTCCTGTCCCCATTGGATATTGTGCTGGAGTTGGTTGACGAGGGCATTCGAGCAGGTGAACTCGCCGGTTTTCGGCATGTCGGAACAAAGGACTACGGCTGTATAGTCGTCGGGGTTGATGGGACCATTGACCCCTTCGATCCTGATATATCGAAAACCGTGGAAGGTGAAATGCGGCTCAAAGGTCTCGTCCCCGCCGCCACGGAGGATAAAGACGTCCCGGGCGCGTGCGCGTCGCAGGTTCTCGGTATAGAAATTCCCGGATTTGTCCAGCACCTCCGCATGTGAGATGCAAATACTGTCGCCGCTGCGGCCTTTTGTTTTTACGACTACCCATCCGGTAAGGTTCTGGCCAAAGTCGATGACCTTTTCGCCCTTTGGCGTAGTCAACAATTTGAGCGCCCGGAAGGTCGTTTGCTTTTTCACCGGCTCGTTGGCGGTAGCCACTAAATTTTCTTTTGGCAGTTCCGCCACTTCCACGTTGTTCCAGCCGGCGGCATCATAGTCAGGCATAGACCAGCCTTGTTTTTCCAGCCGGTGATCGACTGTCTCGCCGTCATAGATCTCGGAGCTGACCACTTCGCCTGTCGAATACTTCCAACCCGGCCCCGATACGACGGTGTCGGATTTGCCGTCCTTATATTGGATGATGAGCTGCAGGAGCAGGCCCAGCCGGCTGCCATAAATATTGCGCTGCCAGTCGTAGCAAAGATTGCCACGGTACCAGCCGCTGCCGAGCATGGCGCCGATCGCATTTTTGCCGGGTTTGATCATGCCGGTGACGTCGTAGGCCTGGTATTGGAGCCGTTTATTATAAGAAGTCCAGCCGGGAGTTAAATAGGCTTGCCCGACGCGCTGTCCGTTGATCTGCGCCTCATACAGGCCATGGGCGGTGACAAAGAGCGTCGCAGAGGCGATGGCATGTTGAGCGGAAAAAGTCGTGCGCATCAGCGGGCTGGGTTGGGAGGGATCTTCTTTCAGTGCCGGTTCGATCCACGAGGCTTTCCAGTCCTGCGGCGTAAGCAATCCCATCCGCCAGGATGCCGGCTTGCTCCATGGCGAATTGCGTCCTTTGTTGTCCCAAACCCTGACCTGCCAGAAATATTTTTTCCCGGCCTGTAATGCAGCGCCGGCATATACGATCTGTACGGATTCTCCGGATACCGTCTTGCCCGAATTCCAAACGCCGCTGCCTTCGGGGCGTTCATCGACGCGGATCTCGTAGGCGGTTTGCAGGACATTGCGTTCGGCCGCCGGTGCTTCGATCTGCCAGCTCAGCCGCGGCTGGCGGCTATCCAGGCCGATGGGATCGGGCATGTTCTCGGTAAGCAGGTGACCTGCGTTGACCTGGGCCACAATAGAAAAAAGGGGAAGGAAGATCGAGGCCAGCAACGCTATTAATATTTTCATGACGGTGGAGGTTAATACAACAAATATAGGGCTTAGCCGAGGAGGATGTATATTTGCCTTCGTATGTTTATCATAGACGCTCATCTCGATCTCAGCATGAATGCGCTGGAATGGAACCGTGACCTCACCCTGGAGGTTGCAAGGCTTCGCGAACGTGAAAAAGGACTGACTGATAAGCCCGACAGGGGCAGGGGTACCGTATCGCTTCCCGAGCTCCGCCGCGGCGGCATCGGGCTGGTAGTGGCCACCCAGATAGCCCGCTACGTGGCCCCGGACAATCCCTTGCCGGGGTGGCATTCGCCATGGCAGGCCTGGGCTCAGACGCAGGGGCAGTTAGCGTGGTATAAAGTGATGGAGGAGGCCGGCGAGATGGTGATGATAAAAGATCTCCCCGGGTTGGAGAGGCATCTTGAAAGGTGGATGGGTGCTGGCGCCGCCGGGCTGGCCGGGGCAGACAGGCCCGATGATGAGGCGGGGTCATCCGGGGACCTGCCCATTGGGTATATCCTGAGTCTCGAAGGGGCGGATTCGATCGTGCATCCCGACTATCTGCAACGGGCCTACGAGTATGGATTGCGTGCCCTGGGACCCGCGCACTATGGCCCGGGCCGTTACGCTAATGGTACCGACAGCACGGGGCATCTTGGTGAGCAGGGTAAATTGCTTTTGCGGGAAATGGAAAGACTGGGCATTATCCTGGATGCCACACATCTTTGCGACGACGCCTTTTGGGACGCGATGGAACTTTTTAACGGCGCCGTCTGGGCCAGTCATAACAATTGCCGGGCGCTGGTCAACCATAACCGCCAATTCAGCGACGATATGATCAGGGCGCTGATCGCCAAAGGGGCCGTCATTGGCGGGGCGCTCGATGCCTGGATGATGGTGCCGGGCTGGATACGCGGACAATCCACGCCTCAAGCCATGCACTGCAACCTGGAAAAAGTGATCGACCACATGGACCATATCTGTCAGATTGCGGGCAATACCCGGCATGTGGGTATCGGCACCGACCTGGATGGCGGCTATGGTCGGGAGCAGTCTCCATACGACCTGGATACGATTGTGGACCTGCAAAAGATGTCCGGCCTATTGGCCAACCGGGGGTATAGCCCCGAGGACATCGCGAATATCCTGCATGGCAACTGGCTTCGGTTCCTGCGGAAAGCGTGGGCGGAACCGATTGAGTCGGTTTGAACTGGTTTATTAAGTATGGCTACTTCACCGATTCCATTTTCAGACAGACGGGCGCCGGGACTTCGATGCGTTTCTGGGTATCCGTTAGCAAGCCTGTTTCTGGATCGATCTTGAAGATCACTACGTTCTTGCTGTTTTGGTTGGCGACCAGCAGCCAATGACCCGTTGGGTCGATGAGGAAATTACGCGGTGCTTTGCCCACCGTGGATTCAAATCCTTTGATGGTCAATTTTCCGGTAGCGGGGTCGATGGAAAAAATGGCAAGGCTGTTTGCGTCTCCACGATTGGAGGCGTAGAGGAATTTGCCGCCCGGCGCGATATGGATATCGGCGCTGCCGATATCGCCTTTGTAGCCGTCGGGGTGGGACGAAATATGCTGTAGCGGCGTCATTTTCCCTGCGCTGTAATGAAAAGCATCGACCGTGCCGGCGAGTTCATCGATCACGTAGGCATATGGTTTGCCTTGATCGAAGGCTGTATGGCGGGGGCCGCTGCCGGGTTGCATATTGACTATCGAATCAGGAGCGGGGGTAAGCGGGGTTTGGGTAGCTGCGGGGTTGAATTGCAGGACGGACAGTTTGTCCATTCCAAGATCGCACACGACCAGGTATTTTTCATCCGGGGAAAAGATGGTGGAATGTACATGTGCCTTATCCTGCCTGTCCTTAATAGTCCCGCTGCCTACATGCTGTACAGTTTCCGTTGCGGGCGCGAGAGAACCGTCCGCGTTGACAGGGAGTGCGGAATAACTTCCACCGCTGTAGTTGGCGACCATCACCCATTTCCGGCTTTTATCCACGGTAACATAACAGGGGTCGTCGCCGCCGCTGGCCTGTCTGTTCAAAAAACTGAGTTGCCCGGTTTGTTTGTTGAAGGAGAAGGCGCTGACCCCTCCCGGATTGGCGCCGTTCGTTTCATTCACGGAATAAACAAATTTTCCACCGGCCACCACGGCGAGGTAGGAGGGGTTTTCGGTAGCGATAGTGCTAACGGGTGTCGCGTCGCCGGTGGCCGCATCAAAACGATAGACATAGATGCCTTTGCTTCCTGCTGCTTTAAAGGAGCCTTCTGTGTAAGTACCAACGAAAAGATAATACTGCTGGGAAAAGCCTGTCAGGGACAGGAGTAACAAGGCAATCAGATAAGTGGAACGCATCCTGCGACAATTGATTTGGTGAAAAGAGTGAAAAGGTAGTACTTTTATTACTAAAATAAATCAACCAGATTATGCGCAAAATTGCTTTTCTTCCTGCTGCTTTGCTGGTAGGAATGGTTGCCTGTAACAATGCAGGTGACAAGGCCGCGACCACTGATTCGACGAAGACTGCTACGGATACCATGGCGATGGCTAAGCCAGACTCCAGTCAGGCCGTGCCAGCACTCCCTGCTGTCCCAGCGGGAGCCAAGGTCTATTTCAAGAATCTCAAGGACGGCGAAACCGTCAAATCGCCGCTAAAAGTGGAGATGGGTGTAGACGGTATGCAACTCGACACAGCAGGCGCGATCGTAGCCGGGACTGGTCATCACCATCTCCTGATCGATGCAGGTGATTCCATTCCGGCCGGTACGGTGGTCCCCAAGGATTCCACACATCTGCATTTTGGCAAAGCTCAGTCCAGCGCCGATGTGAAATTGACGCCCGGCAAGCACGTGCTCACCCTGCAGTTTGCCGATGGCATCCACCGCAGTTATGGTGCCCAGATGGCCTCGACGGTCAATGTTACTGTAAAATAGAAGATAGTCAATTGAACCGGTGTCCCCTAATGTCTTAGCGATGTCTTAGGCGAGCGATGTCTTAGGCGAGACAGGGACACCGGCTTTCCGGTTGGAGACAACCCGCGCAACGAAAAATGCGTAAGTGTTGTCATGGAGCTGAGCATTATTTCGACAAGAATATCAGCCGGAAAAAAGCACATCATGAGAAAAAGCACAAGAAATTTCCTTTCAGCAGCATCATTTTTGGTAATTCTTTCATCATTGGAGATGAGTTGTTCCAAGACGGGCAGTGCAATGTCCACGACGCCTGTGACGTATCTGACCCTGATCAACGAGGCAACTTATACCGGGGCCGCATCGGTCTACCTGAACGATACGCTGGCCACGCCCTCGAGTGGTATCGCGGCCGGTACGTTCTCCACTAAATACGGCACCATCCTCCCCGGTTATTATAACGTCAAGTTCACCACCGCAACCACGGACAGCGTTTTAAGCGCGATCCCTTCTTCCGATTACGACACGCTGAATTTTTATACGCTGATCCTCTACAATACCGCAGGGGGGGCCACCGCGCAGAGCGCTAAGATCTATGATAATTTCAGCACCCTGTCCTCTATCGATGCTAACTATCGTTTCTTCAACCTCAGTCCGGATGAACCCAAGGTCGATCTCTACCTGAACAATACGATCGTCTCTTCCAACCGCCTGACCGCGGACAATGTGACCACTAACCTGTATAATTCGTTCCAACCGACGCCTCAGGGGAGCTATTTGATCACGATCAAGGTCGCCGGCAAGGACAGCGTGATCGCAACGGGATCGAACGTGGCGATGACCAATGGGAATGCTTACACAATCTTTTTGAGCGGAAATATCGGGTCGTCCAGCACTCCATTGCAAGTCAATGTATTGCAGGCTAGTTATTGAGTAAAGGTTTAGGAAAGGGGCCATGCGGCCCCTGTCTTATTTTGTCGCCAGCCGGAATTCGTACCAGTTGGCGTCTTCTTTTTGCGCCTGCTGTCCTCCGCCATTGCGGCGGCCGCCACCACCACCCATACCCCCACCGCCCATGCCGCGCATACCCATGCCACGCATGCCGCCGAAACCCCCGCCGGGCCTTCCTCCGCCCCCGCTGCCGGATCCTGCCACGGCATCCATGACGACGCCTACGCTAAAGTTCTTCTTCGCGGCTTTTGCCGCCCAGTCGGGCCCCAGAATATTCTTGAGGGGGATGACCACCTCATAGACGAGCAGGCTGTCCTGGTTGTTCAGCTTGATGCCGACATGGATAGGCGTCTTTGGGTCGCCTACGCTAAACTGCCCATTCTCGATGCTTGTAAATCCCGTGGTATTGTAAAAGTCGGATTGCAGGAGCAACTCTTCTTTCCTGGTATCCCTGTTCTGCGCGGGGTTCTGATTCCCGTTTTGATTCTGGTAATAGGCGGTGCTGCCATCACCCCGGCTGCGAGAGCTGTTGGGGTCGGGCGCCTTCGGGATGGGGAAATGGAGGCTGATGTCCTTGTTCTTCTTTCCCTTCGGGTCGAAGTAGATCGTCATACCGGAGCGGAGTATCCTGAGCTGGGTAATGTCGTCCAATGACGAGACGGCGACATAGATATTCTGGTCGTCATTGGTGACATTGTACTGCATGGTATAGGCAGCATTGGTAAAACGCAGCGGCATCTTCCATTCGCTGGGAACGCCGTCGGCGGCGACCGGCGAATCCTGGTAATGCCCCGCGGGCGCCAGCTTGGGCGAGCAGGCGGCGAAGGTAAGACCAGCCATTAAATACGGAAACCATCGTTTTGAGGAATGAGGGGAAATGCACATACAGAAGATTTTGGCGGCAAAATAATTCTCCCGCTGCCAAACAAAATCCTAAAATCGGTGAATAAGGCACATTAACCCCCCGATAGGCTATCCGCTCCCGCCTTAATTAGCCTCGGCCACGGCCTCTTCGGCTGCGTAGGAACTCACCGGCTCGCAGGTACAGATGAGATTCCGGTCGCCATAGGTATTGTTAACCCTTGCGATGCTGGGCCAGAATTTGTTTTCCCGGGTATAAGGCAGCGGGAAGGCTGCCTGGTTACGGGTATAGGCATGTTTCCAGTCGTCGGCGATGATGACGTGCTGGGTATGCGGCGCATTCTTAAGGGCGTTGTCGACCCTATCCGCCTTGCCTTCTTCGATGGCCCGGATCTCCTCGTAAATGCTGATCATGGCATTGCAGAAACGATCCAGTTCCGCCTTGTCTTCGCTTTCGGTGGGCTCGACCATGATCGTACCCGGCACGGGGAAGCTCAGGGTGGGAGCGTGGAAGCCATAGTCCATCAGGCGTTTGGCGACGTCTTCCGCTTCGATACCGGCACTGGCCTTAAAGGGGCGCAGGTCGACTATGAATTCATGCGCACAGGTACCGTTAGTGCCCGAGTAAAGGATCTTGTAATATTTTTCCAGCCTTGCCTTCATATAATTGGCGTTGAGGATGGCGTAGCGGGTGGCGTTCGTGAGTCCCTCCGCACCCAGCATCTTGATATAGGCATAGCTGATGAGCAGGATGCTGGCGGAGCCGAAGGGAGCCGCGGATACGGCGTGTCCGGCCGTCGAAGATCTTCCGTCGCCAGCCACGCGAAGCCCGGTGACTACACTGTTGACGTGACCTGGCAAATAGGGCTTCAGCTTTTCGTTCACGCAGATGGGCCCCATACCCGGGCCGCCGCCGCCGTGGGGGATGGCGAAGGTCTTGTGCAGGTTCAGGTGACAGACGTCAGCCCCTATGAGTCCGGGGCTGGTAAGGCCTACCTGAGCGTTCATATTGGCGCCATCCATATAGACCAGCCCCCCGTTGTCATGAATGGTCCCGCAGATATCCCGGATACCTTCTTCGAACACGCCGTGTGTCGAAGGATAGGTGACCATCAGGCCGGCAAGGCGGTCCTTGTATTGTTCTGCTTTTTCTTTCAGGTCGGTGACGTCGATGTGGCCGTCGTCATCACTCTTCACCACCACTACTTTCATCCCGGCCATGATAGCGCTGGCTGGATTGGTGCCATGAGCCGAGATCGGGATAAGCATGACGTCGCGGTGCGACGCGTTGTGTGCATTGTGATAGGCACGTATCGTGAGCAGCCCGGCATATTCACCCTGCGCACCACTGTTAGGCTGCAGGGAAGTAGCCGCGAAGCCGGTGATCTCGCTGAGCCATTCTTCCAACTCCGTGAGGATTTGACGATAGCCCTTCCATTGGTCGGCGGGTGCGAAAGGATGCAGCCCTCCGAATTCCGGCCAGCTGACGGGTATCAGTTCAGTGGCGGCATTCAATTTCATGGTACATGATCCCAGCGAGATCATGGACGTATTCAGAGAAAGGTCTTTGTTCTCCAGGCTCCGCAGGTAGCGCATCATCTTGGTCTCGGAGTGATAGCTATTGAAGACGGGATGCGTCAGGAAGACCGATACGCGGGTGAGGGCAGAAGGGATATTTGTCAGGGTCTCTTCGAAATCGAAGGTTGCGGACACCAGGCTATGGTCTTCGGCATGCCCGAATACGGAGAGGATGTTGACGACGTCTTCCTGTGTCGTAGTCTCGTCGAGCGTGATGCCGACTGTATTGCCGGCATAGTGGAAGTTCATGCCGTATGCTTCCGCCGTTTGTTTAAGGGCGGCGACGTCTTTTACTCTCAGGCGGATCGTATCGAAATGGTATTCGTTGAGGTTGGCATGACCCATGGCTTCCAGTTCGGTGGCCAGGGTGCGGGCCAGCAGGCTCACCCTTTTAGCGATATTCGTGAGTCCTTCGGGGCCATGGTATACGGCGTACATGGCCGCCATATTGGCGAGCAGGGCCTGGGCGGTACAGATATTGGAAGTGGCTTTTTCGCGTTTGATATGCTGCTCGCGTGTCTGCAAGGCCATCCGCAATGCGCGATTGCCCTGGGCGTCGATGCTGACGCCGATGATCCGGCCGGGGATGGCCCGTTTGAATTCGTCGCGGGCGGTGAAAAAGGCGGCATGTGGACCACCGAAGCCCATGGGTACGCCAAAACGCTGCGAGGACCCGACGGCTACATCCGCTTCGAGCTCGCCCGGCGGAGTCAACAGTGTCAGTGCCAAAAGATCCGTGGCCATGACCACATAGGCGCCTGCGTCATGTGCCTGCCGGATGAAGGCGCGGTAGTCATGTACGGCACCGTTCGCATCCGGGTATTGGATGATAGCGCCAAAAAAGGAGGCGTCGAGGCTGGTCTTCCGGAAATCCCCCGTCACGATCTCGATACCGACCGGTTGTGCACGGGTCACCAGGACATCTTTGGTTTGAGCAAATACGTTGTTGTCTACAAAGAATTTCGGGGTAGTGATATGATCGTGGTCCTTGTTCTTCAGGTTGAAGAACATCGTCATGGCTTCTGCAGCCGCGGAACCTTCGTCGAGCAGGGAGGCATTCGCCAGGGGCAGACCCGTCAGATCGGCAACCATGGTCTGGAAGTTCAGGAGACTTTCCAGCCGGCCCTGGGAGATCTCGGCCTGGTAGGGAGTGTATTGGGTATACCAGCCTGGGTTCTCGAAGACATTGCGGAGGATGACACTGGGCACTATGGTGTCGTAATAGCCCTGGCCGATATAGGACTTGCAGACTTTATTCAGCGCGGCGATCTGTCGCAGGGAGCTAAGGTATTGATGTTCGCTGAGCGGGCCGGGGATGTTAAGGGTCTTGCGGCTCCGGATGGAGGCTGGGATAGTTCGGTCGATCAATTCGTCGAGGGAGCTTATCCCTATGGTTTTCAGCATTCCGGATGTTTCCTTTTCGTTGGCTCCGATATGGCGGCCCGCGAATTCATTCGCCTGTTGTTCGAATAGGTTCATAGATGTATAAAATAGAGGTTGACCGTTTAAAAAGATGCGCAAAGGTACGACGATGGAGGGAGAAAAAGAGCGGCTGTGGAAGGGAGGGGGAAAATGAAAATGGGCCGCTCCGATCTTGACAAACTGGAGCTGGCCTTCCAAAACGGCCGGAGGCCGTTTCAAAGACGTATAATGAAAATGGGCCGCTCCGATCTTGACAAACTGGAGCTGGCCCATTTTCTTAAAAACCCCTAAACCCTAAAAATTGAATGCTAAACCATTCGTGCTCGAAGCAGGAATGAATTGCTTGAAACAAAATTACTTCGGAATGTCTTAAAGGGGTAGTGTGCTGAATTAAAAGGAAATTAAAATTGCGGATCACGCGCAAAGTCAAGATTATCAATATCTTCTGCGGCTCTGAGTTGTTCACTGGTGAGGCGGCTGCCGTCGTGGCTCCAGCCGGGAGGCCCAAATGTATATTGCCATTTTTCTTTCCACCCGATATCTTTCCGTACGAGATCCTGCCCAATGGCCTGCCATTCGTGGAAGACGATGCCTGCGGGCCCCGGATTTTCCAGCGGTTTTGTCAGCCCATAGCGTACGGGTTCATATTCGGAAGCGGTCAATTCGGGTTGGAAGGTGCCAAACAACTGGTCCCAGATAATGAGGAACATGCCCATGTTCTTGTCGAGGTACTTCACGTTCGAGGCATGGTGGACCCGGTGATGGGAGGGGGTGACCAGGATATACTCCAGCCAGCCCATCTTGCCGATGAGTTCTGTATGGACGAAAATGCCCCATATCTGAGTGGCCGAGTACATAAAGATGATATCCACCGGCTTAAATCCCAGTAACGCCAGCGGAATAAAGTAAACAAAGCGGTAAAGCGGCTGGAAGACCGATGAGCGGAATCCGACGGTGAAGTTCAGCTGCTCCGAAGAGTGATGCGTCACGTGCACGGCCCAGAAGAACCGGATCTCATGGTCCCACCGGTGAAGCCAGTAATACAGGAAGTCCTCTGCAAGCAGGAGCACGAACCAATAGGAGAAGACATTGGTCATGGAAATCCAGTGATGGTGATAACAAATGCTGAGGATCACAACATAGACGCTTCGGAACAGCAGGTCGATAATGCTGTTGAGCAGCATGAGGTACACGTTTGTTAGCGTATCTTTGAGGGTGTAAACTTTTTTATGACCGTGCCGGTAATTGCTGAGGAGGATCTCCAGCCCTATAATGATAAGGTAAAGCGGGCTGCTGGCCAGGATGAGTATTTGTTCTCTGAGGTTTTCCACGACGTAAAAATAAATGAAATAACGCACGGTTGCAGCAGGGTATTGTCAGTGACTTGTTAACTACTCGCAAATGTTTATACATGAATGATTTATTGCATAACTGGGAGAAGAAGTCCAGGGACCATCAGAAAGACTATCGCCGATGGCTGGAAAAGGCGGACCGGGCGCCTATGCGGAACCGTGTCCTGGAACGGCTGCCCGAATTCCATGAAGAGGCCTTCCAAAGGGTCGACTGCCTGCAATGTGCGAATTGCTGCAAAGGCTATTCGCCCCGTTTCAAGACACCGGATATCAAGCGTATTTCCAGGCATCTAAAATTGAAGGAGGGTGAATTTATCGAGCGGTATCTTCGGTTGGATGCCGATGGGGATTATGTGACGCGCTCGGTGCCCTGTCCTTTTCTGGGCGCCGATAATTACTGCAGCATCTATGACGTACGGCCATCAGATTGCGAACGGTTTCCGTATACGAACGAGGATGTGCTGGTAAAAAGGCCGGCGCTCACACAGAAGAATTCTACTTTTTGCCCTATAGTTTATTTTGTTTTGGAAAAACTTTTGGAGGCGGTAGAGTAGCATCAGTATTCCATTTTTCGCAGGCTGGGAGACTTGAACCAGGTCGTGATGACGACGGCGATGGTCATGCAGCCGCCGAAGACGACCGAAGGAACGACGCCCATTAATTTAGCCATCACCCCGCTCTCGAAGGAACCCAGTTCGTTGCTGGAATTGATAAACATCGAATTCACGGAGGAGACGCGTCCCCGCATGGCATCAGGTGTCTTCACCTGTACGATGGTGCCCCTGATGACTACGCTGATGCCGTCGAGCATGCCGCTGCAAATAAGCGTCACATAGGACAGGAGGTAGATTTTCGAGAGGCCGAAGGCGATGATGCAGATGCCGAAACCAAATACGGCATACAGTAGGATATACCCTTGTTTGCGCCGGAGCGGCCAGAGGGTCAGGGCCATGAGCATACAGATGGAGCCGATATCGTCGGCTGCGTTGAGCCAGCCGAAGCCGATAGGACCTACCTTCAGGATATCCCGGGCATAGACGGGGATCATGGCAACGGCCCCGCCGAAGAGGACCGCAAAAAGATCGAGGGCCAGGGCCCCGAGTACTTCTTTTGTGTGGAGTACAAAGCGCAATCCTTCCTTGATACTTTCCCATGGCTTCGTTTCGGCGGCGACCATGATCTGCTTTGGTTTAAGCAGCATCAACAGGATCCATGCAATGATCACATACAGGGCGACTGTTCCAAAGCAGAACAGGTAGTTGGTATGGGCGATGAGGAAACCCGCCGTCGCATGGCCCAGTACAGAGGCAAACAGGAAGGCACTTGTGTTGAGTGTAACGGCACCGGGTAGTTTTTCCTTTGGCACGATCTGCGCGATGATGGCATTCAGGGTGGGACCGGCGAAGGCCCTGATCGCACCTGTACAGAAGATAATGGTATAGGTGAGCCACTGGACCCAGTGATTTTTCAACGATTCCGCCACGGGACCAAAGGCGAGTGCCAGCAGGCCGGCCACGCAAAGCAGGTAAAGACCTGTGGTGCGGAGGAGCAGGGCCCGCTTATCGCTTTTGTCGATGACATGTCCCGCGGGAAGGGCCAGGCAGAAAGCGGGGATAAATTCGGAGAGGCCGATAAGCCCGATGGCCAGGGGATTGTGGGTGATCTCATAGATGCGCCAGCCGACGATGGTCGTGACCATCCGGAGCGCCATGATGTAGAAAAAACGCGCTACAATAAAATTTCTGTATTCGGGGATGCGTAGGACTTCTAATGCTGTCGATCTTCCCAATGCTTCAGCCATAGTACTAAGGTAAGGTAAAATATTGCTGGTCTTTCTCCACGTCGTTCTGCAGCGCGTCGATGACCACGCGAAGATGCGCGGCGTTGCCGAGGAAGTCGGCATTGCTGACATCTATGAACAGCGTGCGAATATTATACTGACGGATATATTGGGTATAGGCCTCCTGGATATTGTGCAGGTATTCATCGGGGATGGATTGTTCGTAGGACCGGTTCCGCTTGCGGATATTGGCTTGCAGTTTCGACACGGGTGCGTGAAGATAGATGAGCAGGTCAGGCTGGACGAGTTGTGTGTCCAGGATCTCGAACAGCTTCTGATAGAGCATGTATTCCTGATCCGGGAGGTTTATCTTAGCGAACAGCAGGCACTTGGTAAACAAGTAGTCGGAGATGGTCAGAGAATGAAAGAGGTCACCCGTATGGACCAGTTCTTTAAGCTGCTTATAGCGCTCGGCCATAAAGAATAGTTCCAATGGAAAGGCATATTGAGCTGGGTTCTCATAGAATTTCGGCAGAAAAGGGTTGTCGGCGAATTGCTCCAGGATCAGCCGGGCATTGTAGTGCCTGGCGAGCATATGCGCCAAAGTTGTCTTTCCCGCCCCGATATTCCCTTCTATCGTTATAAAATGTTTGGTCATGTGTACTTTTTTACCTGGAGCTGGTCCGTGCAGGCCAGCAGCAATTCCCGTACCGATCGGCGGAGGACGGGATGTATATGATCGGATGCGATATCGTCCAGTGGCGCCAGCACAAAACGCCGGTTCTGTATTTCCGGGTGTGGGATCACCAACCCCGGCTCACGGACGATCGCATCGTTAAAAAAAAGGATATCAATATCAATAAGCCTGGCGCCATATTTCTCCGAGCGCCGCCGGCCCATTTTTTCTTCGATACCGAGCAGGAGGACAAGCAGGGAGGCTGCATCATGCTCAGTCTCCAGTTCCAGCGCCTGGTTGAGGAACCAACCCTGATCGGACTTGCCCCAGGGCTCCGTCTCATAAATAGCGGAAGTCCGCTTCAGCATGCCGGCAGCCGCGGATATGTGGGCTCTTGCCGATGCCAGCTGTGCTATCCTGTCTCCTTCGTTGCCACCTATCAATAAATAGGACCTATTCATAGATTCCGTACTTTCGGGGGCCCAAATATCTTTAATTTTGGATGTAGCTACACTATTAATTATACAATTACCGGTTCATGGGAGGTTTTTTCAAAGTATTCTTTGCGGTCTTGCTGGCGCTCGTATTCTTTGCGGTCGTGGGCCTTATTGTTGTGTTTGGCATTGCCGGGAGCTTTCTGTCTCCCGCGAAACCCGAAACGGGCGCAAAGGCGGTCCTGTTTGTTGACCTGGGACAAACAATCAAGGAGCAGACGGTAGACAACCCGCTCTCGGACATCGGCTCGGATGATGAATACGATGTTCCCGGGCTTTACGATGTGGTGCGGCTGCTGCGCTATGCGAAAACGGATTCCGCCGTAAAAGGGGTGTACCTGAAATGCAATAATGATCCCAATGGATTCGCCACCAATGAAGAGTTGCGTTATGCGCTGGCCGATTTCAGGAAAAGCGGAAAATTTGTCTATGCATATGGTGAAGGGATCTCACAAAAGGCCTATTATGTCGCCACGGTGGCCGACAAGATCTATTGCAATCCCAAGGGGGATGTGGAATGGAAGGGCTTTTCTTCGCAGATGCTCTACCTGAAAGGGGCCCTCCAAAAGCTGGGGGTCGAGCCGCAGATCTTCTATGCGGGAAAGTTCAAAAGTGCTACGGAGCCCTTGAGAGAGGACCATATGACCGACGCCAACCGGGTACAGCTCACCCAGCTCCTGGGTGACTTTTACAACAGGCTGCTGCTGACCACGGCCGAGAGCAGGGGGCTCGACACGGCGGTATTGCGTAAATGTGTGAACGAACATCTTATCCGCTATCCGGACGATGCCCTGAAATATAAACTGGTTGATGGTCTTTTATATGATGACCAGGTGAAGGATGAGATACGCAGGCAATTGGGTATCGATGCGCATAGCTGGATCAATTTCGTTTCGATCGGAAAATATGCCAAGGGTGTCAATTTCAAAGCCAGGGGTAAAGATAAAATAAGCCTCATCTATGCGGAAGGGGATGTGGTCGACGGGAAGGGTGAAAGAGATGAGATCGGTGCCGAGACCTATCGCTGGCTGATCCGCAAGGCGCGGTTCGACAAGGACACCAAGGCGATCGTCATCCGGGTCAACTCCGGTGGCGGCAGTTCGCTGGCCAGCGAGAACATCTGGCGGGAAGTGGAACTGGCGAGGGCGACCAAACCGGTGGTCATCAGTTTCGGCGATGTTGCGGCTTCCGGTGCTTACTATCTCTCCTGTCATGCCGACAGCATTTTTGCGCTGCCCGGCACGATCACCGGTTCCATCGGCGTGTTTACGATCATCCCCAACCTGCAATCGTTTTTCAAGGATAAATTGGGTGTGACCTTCGATGGGGTGAAGACCGCGCCGGAGGCAGATATCCTGTCGTCGGTACGACCCCTGACCACCTGGGAACGGGGTTATGTCCAGGAGACGGTGGATACGATCTATACGACCTTTAAATCCAGGGTAGCGGTTGGACGCAAGATGGATATGGGATACGTGGATAGCATCGCCCAGGGCAGGGTCTGGAGCGGAACCATGGGGCTTTCGCTTGGGCTGGTGGACCGGATCGGAACGTTGCAGGATGCGGTGAACTGCGCGGCACGGATGGCCGGCACGAACGACTATAAGTTGGTGGAATATCCCGAACCCAAGAGTTTTCTGGACCGCATCCTCGGGGCATATAAGCGGTCCACGGGTTCGAGCGTGAAATCCGCCGTAAAAGAAGAGCTGGGCGAAGAAGGTTTTCGCACCTGGAGCACCCTGAAAAAAGTAAAGGCGATGATGGGGACGATGCAGACGAGGCTCCCCTTTGATCTGACCATTGAATAATTACGGCAGTATGACAAATAACTATAACCAGCTCAGAGCGATGCTGGCTATTACCAAGGGTAGTCTTAAAGCAATATTGCGTAATCCTTCGGCCGTGGCCTTTAGTTTTGGCTTTCCACTGATCTTCATACTGGTTTTTGGGTTTATCGGCGGCGGTGGCCCGTCGGTTTCTTTTGCATTGACCAGGCAGTCCGATACGGCTAACTATGTCGTGAAGGGACTGCTGCGGAATCCTCTGGTCCGGCTGTCGGAAGACAAAGACGATTCCATTAGGAGGAAGGACCTCGAAAGAGGCCGGATAGCGGCGATCATAAGCTTTGATTCGGTGTGGTCACCGGTAGGTTTCATGCAGTACACCGTGCATACGCAGACCTCTTCGGCCAGCGGCGATAAATATCCGATCCTGAAACTGGCGCTGGCCCAGGTATTCGAATATGCCGTGGAAGGCCACATGCCTGCCCCATACCGGCCCATGATCATTAACGAGCTGCCGCAGATCGCGGGAAGAGAATATTCGATGATCGACTTCATCCTGCCGGGGATGTTGGGGTTCTCCCTGCTTAGTGCTGCTGTATTCGGGGTTGCCTTCCTGTTCTTCAGCCTTCGCCAGCAACTGGTGCTGAAGCGATACTATGCAACGCCTATCGGCAAACGCTATATCGTGCTGGGCGAAGGACTCTCCCGCGTCCTGTTTCAATTGATAACCGCGGTAGTCATCATCGGGATGGGTAAGCTCTTCTTTCATTTCACGCTCGTGCATGGCTGGCTGACTTTCGTCGAGATGCTTATCCTGAGCCTGTTCGGGCTGATCGTTTTCATGGGATTCGGATTTATCATCAGCAGCGTGGCCAAAAGTGAGAGCACCATTCCGCCTTTTGCCAACCTCTTTACACTCCCCCAGTTCCTGCTGGGCGGCACTTTCTTTTCCACAGAAGCATTCCCGAAATGGCTGCAGCATATTTGTGAGGTGTTGCCGCTAAAGCAGCTGAATGATGCCATGCGCAATGTGGCTTTTGAAGGCGCGCATTTGACGGACTGCGGAAAGCAGCTGGGGATATTGGCGATCTGGGGAATAGTGACCTATGCCATAGCGGTGAGGGTCTTTAAATGGGAGTAAATTAGTTATGATACAATTTGTCCGTTTCCTGATCCTGAGCCTGGTCGTCCTCTTTGTCGTGAGCACGCTCCTCAGTCTCCTATTCCCTTCCCACCTTCGCGTGATGAGAGCCGTCAATGTTGGGGCGTCGCGGGCGCGGGTGCTGGGGGCGATCGACGACCTGCGGGCGTGGACGCAATGGAATGAATTCGTGCGATCGACGCCCTTGACGAACAAGACCTGGTCTGAACCTTCCGCGGGCGCGGGGGCCTGGATGCAGTCGAAAGAGCTCACGGTCAGGGAAACCACCAGTGACAGCGACGGGGTATCATTGGATTGGGACTTAAAAGGGGGGAAGCGATACCCCGGTGGGATATCTGTATTACAGTCCTATCCGGACACCATCACCGTCCAGTGGTGGTTCGACCTCAGCTTCCGCTGGTACCCCTGGGAGAAGCTGGGCATCTTTGTCTATGATAGAAAATTGGGTCCCGCCATGGAAGAATCTTTGGCCGGGCTGAAGCGCTATGTCGAAATTTCCCGCTAACTTTAATGCCCTGCTAGTCATTTAAAAAACCACCATATGCGAGTAACACACGCTCTTCTGACTTTGTTTGCCATCCTGCTGGCCGGAACAGTTTCCTACGCTCAGCCTAATCATCCCAAGAGTCCGCACGACACTGTCAAGACAAAGGACATCACGATCACGTATGGCCGCCCTTATAAGAAAGGAAGGGATATCTTCGGTAAGCTGGAGCCCTATGGCAAGGTATACCGTTGCGGCGCCGATGAAGCCACGCAGATCACGTTTGCCAAGGACGTGACCTTTGGCGGCAAGGCCGTCAAAGCTGGTACCTACACTTTCTGCGCTATCCCGAATGCGACTTCCTGGACGGTGATCCTCAATTCCAAGTTAGGGCAGTGGGGCGCCTTTGATTACGACAAGTACACGGCTCAGGATGTTGTTCATGTAGATGTGCCGGTCAAGACCCTGAGCACGCCCCTGGAGCAGCTGACCATGACCGCGAATGGCGGCAAAGTCACGCTGGCCTGGGATACGGTTGAGATCGACGTTCCGGTTATGTAACCGGGTTTCCCGAATAACGAACGAGGCAATGGACCAGGAAATCATAGACCTGGTCCATTTCTTTTTGGGTGATACAATAAGGGGGCATGAAGTACACGGTATTGCCCAATGGCCGCAGGTAGATGCCGGCGCCAAGGGCTGCCGCGGTGATCTGCTGACCGATCGAATTGGTGTAGCCGTCGTCACCGGTATTGAGCTCGAAGGCTAGTACTGTGCCGAGCGCACGGGCATCGCGGACGATAGGATAGGGGCGGATCGTCTCCAGGAAATCGGTATGGCGGCGGGCAATCCGGGCGATCCGGTCCTGGCAATCGGGTTGCAGCAGGAGGTCAAGGCTTGCCAACGCGGCCGAACAAGCCAGCGGATTAGCAGTAAACGAATGACCGTGGAAAAGGGTCTTGCGTTTATCGTCGCTGAGGAAGGCATCGAACACGCGTTCGGTGGAGGCGGTGACGCCGAGGGCCATGGTGCCTCCGGTAAGACCCTTGCTCAGGCAGATGATGTCCGCTTTTTGGTGCAGGTATTCCCCCGCGAAGCGTTTTCCCGTTCTGCCGAAGCCCGTGAGTACTTCGTCGGCGATCACGAGGATGCCCTGTTGCCGGACGGCTTCAAGAAGGAGGTCGAGGGAGGCTGCATCGTAGAGGCGCATACCGCCGGCAGCCTGCAAGAGGGGTTCATACAGCATGCAGGCGATCTCCGGTCCCTCTTTTTGGACCAGGGCGCGCAGATAGTCGATGTTTTCCGGGGAAGGGGTGTCGATAAAACGAACTTCGAAAAGGTATTCCCGAAAGGCGTCGGTGAAGAGTCCGCGCTCGCTGACGCTCATGGCGCCAAAGGTGTCACCATGATAGGAGTGGTGAAAGACGAGGATCTTTTTGCGATGGCCGCCCTGATTTCCCCAATACTGGATGGCCATTTTTATCGCCACTTCCACGGCCGTGGAGCCATTGTCGGAATAAAAGACCCTGCTAAAGTCCCCTGGCAGCAGCGGCAGCAGGCGTTCGGCCAGTTTAACTGCAGGTTCATGGGTAAAGCCGGTGAAGATGACGTGCTCCAATTGCAGGGCCTGCTGGTATATTTTCTCCGCTATATAGGGGTGAGCGTGCCCATGGATATTGACCCACCAGCTGCTGATCGCATCGATATAAGTCTTTCCCGTATCATCGAATAACAGACTATCTTTACCTTTTACAACCGGGATGGGGGGAAGGAACCCCTTGTGCTGGGTGTAAGGGTGCCAGATAACCTGGCGGTCCCTTTCCGTTAATGAACGATCCATGGGCGCAAAGGTATCCCTTTCCATGGAAAAACGGGGTCCGGAAAGGGGCGATGCAACGAAGGGGACTGTTTCATTGTCAACGAATTCAATCAGAGAAAATGGATCATCACCAGCTGGTTAAAGACTGCTTGAGGGGGGACGGCGCTGCTCAAAAGCAGTTGTATGAGCATTTTGCCGGGGCAATGCTGGGGGTTTGTTATCGGTATACGAAATCGATGGTGGATGCGGAAGATGTGCTACAGGAAGGATTTATCATGGTTTTCAGAAATTTACATCAGTTCAGCTTTTCCGGTGAGCTTGGCGGATGGGTTCGGAGGATCATGGTGAACACGGCGATAAACTACCTTAAGAAACATAGCCGTTACCAAACTGAACTGCTGTTTACCGAGGGTACGATGCATCCGGTGTCGGATGATGACCCCGAAGTTTCCCTGAATACCAAGGAGTTGGCGGAACTGATCCGACAGCTGCCTCCCGGCTACCAGGCTATTTTTAACCTGCACGCCATAGAGGGGTACAGCCATGTTGAGATCGGAAAGATATTGGGTATAAAAGAAGGAACCAGCCGGAGCCAATACGCCCGGGCCAGGTCCTTGTTGATTAGCTGGATACAAAAATATTCGGCGGCTAACAAAAACGCAACGACGTATGCACGACCCTAATTTTGAGAAAACGGTTCAGCAGAAAATGGAGGAACTCCTGTTCCAGCCTGCTGAGTCGGTGTGGGTAAATATAGAGAAGGCGGTTGCGGGGCAACGCCATCGCCGGGGCCTGCCGTATTTCTGGCGTTTTGCACTGCCGGTTTTTCTGGCTGCGGCGGCGACAGGGGTTTATTATTTTTCGGCCAGGCGGGCAGACGAATCTATTCGTCAGGGGATGCGCTCTCAAGGCGTTTCCAGGCAAGCCGTGGTGCCGGTTGGCGCCGGGGCGGCCGGGTCAGCCACTAGCGCGAATACACCTGTTCCGGGTGCTGAAGGGGCAACAATAGCAGCCGCCAGAGCGTCAGCGACGGCAGGTTCGCGGGGGACATCCCTCCCGGTTTCCGCTGGGACGACAGCGGCAAAGGCCGCTAATTACCGGGCCGTTGCCAACTACCAGGGGGGTGACAACCGCCTGGCAAAGTCCGGATTGTCGTCGTCAAAAGCAGGCGTTCCGGGCGGCGGCGTCGTAGCGCAGGAAACCGTAGCGCAGGAATATACGCAGCCGGAGACCGGGGAAACGATCCTGACAGTGATCGAACCCCAAAAGAGCCACAAAGCCTGGTTCTTCCAGCCGGAACTCGCCGACCAGCGGCAGGAGCAGGCCATCAGGGCCGCCCGACTGAACAAGAAAGCCACCATTGCCATTGCCAGTATACAACGCAAATCCAGGCCCTGGGAAGCGGGGTTCGTCGGCGGCGGGGGGATATCCAGGCTCAACCGGCTGAACAGCGCCCAGGCCACTGCTGCGGTATCCACTACTGCCGCCTCTTTTTATACCATCAATGGCTCTTCCTCGGGTAAGGCCTATATTTCCGATGTACGGTCCGACCCTT
>Ga0302326_10002872_pt1 | contig 41331 bp, 24 predicted proteins | sample Palsa_T0_3_FD_202264 | JGI IMG/M metagenome (GOLD analysis project Ga0302326, IMG submission 202264) | Peat permafrost microbial communities from Stordalen Mire near Abisko, Sweden - Palsa_T0_3 | ecosystem: Environmental > Terrestrial > Soil > Palsa > Peat permafrost | place: Sweden: Abisko... | reverse complement strand
CTCGCCGACCATTTCGCCGACAAAGATGCGCGTGCTTTGGAACGGATTTTTCATGGACTGCTGTGGGAACCTTCTGAAGTGGCAGGGGCGGAGGGAATCGAACCCCCAACCAACGGTTTTGGAGACCGCTACTCTACCAATTGAGCTACACCCCTATAGTCGTGGAATTGTTTAGACGACGACGCCGAGGTCCCCATTTCGGAACCTCGGCGAGCCGGGTTTAAGTTATTCTGGACGAACGATTACTCAGTGATCTCCGTGATACGACCGGCACCGATCGTGCGGCCGCCCTCGCGGATGGCGAAGCGCTGCGTCTTCTCCATGGCGATCGGGACGATCAGGTCGATGTCGACGTTGATGTTGTCGCCGGGCATGATCATCTCGACGCCCTTCGGCAGCGCGATGATCCCCGTCACGTCCGTCGTCCGGAAATAGAACTGGGGACGGTAGCCGTTGAAGAACGGCGTGTGGCGGCCGCCCTCGTCCTTCGAGAGGACGTAGATCTCGGCCTTGGCCTTCTTGTGCGGCGTGATGGTCTTGACCGCGGCGAGGACCTGCCCGCGCTCGATCCCCTCCTTCTCGATGCCGCGAAGGAGTACGCCGACGTTGTCGCCCGCCTGGCCCTGGTCGAGCAGCTTGCGGAACATCTCGATGCCGGTGACGACGGTGGAGCTCGTGTCCCTCAGGCCGACGATCTCGACGGTTTCGTTCAGCTTGACGACGCCGCGCTCGATGCGGCCCGTGGCGACCGTGCCGCGGCCCGTGATCGAGAACACGTCCTCGACGGACATCAGGAAGGGCTTGTCGATCTCGCGGACGGGCTCCGGGATCTCGGTGTCGATCGCGTCCATGAGGTCGCTGATCGCCTTGACGCCCTCGGGCTTGCCCTCGAGTGCGGCCGTGGCCGAGCCGTGGATGATCTTGGCGGCCTTGCCGTCAAACTTGTACTTGGTCAGGAGGTCGCGGATCTCCTCCTCGACGAGCTCGAGGAGCTCCTTGTCGTCGATCAGGTCGACCTTGTTCAGGAAGACGACGAGCTTCGGGACGCCAACCTGGTAGGCGAGCAGGATGTGCTCGCGCGTCTGCGGCATCGGGCCGTCGGCCGCGGAGACTACCAGGATCGCGCCGTCCATCTGGGCCGCGCCGGTGATCATGTTCTTCACGAAGTCGGCGTGCCCCGGGCAGTCGACGTGCGCGTAGTGGCGCTTCGAGCTCTCGTACTCCACGTGCGCCACCGAAATGGTGACGATCTTGGAGGCGTCGCGGAAAGTGCCGCCCTTGGCGATGTCCGCGTACGACTTGAACTCGGCCAGGCCCTTGTCCGCCTGAACCTTCAGGATGGCGGTCGTGAGCGTGGTCTTGCCATGGTCGACGTGACCGATGGTGCCGACGTTGACGTGCGGTTTCTTGCGTTCGAATGTTCCTTTAGCCATAACGATTCCAGAGCTTTGAGACGTGTGTGTGGGTTTTGATAAGTTCGACTGCTGCTACTGTTTGCCTCTTGCATGGAGCCCAGAACCGGATTTGAACCGGCGACCTCGTCCTTACCAAGGACGTGCTCTGCCAACTGAGCTATCTGGGCAGACCAAGACTGCGTTGCAAAAGACCGAAAAGAGCGAAGAAAGTGCGCCTTGGATTTTGGTGCGTCAACAGTTATTTGCGCCCCCGGCGATTTATTCCGCGGCGACCGTCCGAAGGGCCCTGTTTCAGGGGGAATTTAGGGCCCGACGACGATCCGGTAAAACCCCGGCGCGAGCCGCTGGCCGACCCTGATCGTGTCGGCCAGGTAGCGCCCAAAATAGGCATCCACGTCGTCGACGCCGGAGCCCTTCGTCGGCACCAGCGGGCCGACGAGCCCGGCCGGGTCCACCGCGGCTATGAACTCCATCGGCTGCCATGGTGTCGATGCCGGCGGGCGGGCGCCCGCCAGCGGCATCTCGAGCACGCTCCTTCCCGACCCGGCCTCCATGATTTCTACGTAGCCCCCTCGCGGACTAAGGGGTTCCACAACCGGATCGGCCCTGTCAAAGCCGATGAAGGGCGCACCGGGAGGGTCGCCCGCGAGGGCGTCTGCGGGCGAAGCAGGGACGGCCGTGGCAGGCGGAAGGTGCAGCTCGAGCTCCGAATCCGAGAACACCTTCTTGAAGGGAAACCCCGCAAAGGAGCCGCCGGGACCCCTGGGGACGTAGTCGATCCGCGAGCTGTTGAACTCGGTTGGCAGGAAGAGCGGCGTCGGGTCGAGCAGCATCGTCCAAGCGGTCACCACGGGGTCCACGAGGCGTACGGACGGCGCCTGCGGTGCCCGGGCGGCGTCGGGAGGGCCGGGCATCCGGATATGCAGTGCAAGCCACAGAAGGACAACGACTCCCGCAATTGAACACCAAGCCCAGACCCTGGCCGCCCTTGAGCCCGGGGGATTCACTTGGTCTCGACGGGCCCGGGCGGCCCGCGGCGCTCCTCGGCGCCCAGGAGGACCCTGAAGCCCGCGTCGTGCGCGGCGCCCTCGATCTCGATCAATTCGGAGAGCATAACGCCGGCGCTCGCGCGGACGAGCAGGGTCGGCCTCGGGCCTCCCCGGGACGCCCTCGCCTTCAGCCACTCGCGCAGCTGCCCGATGTCGACGAGGCCGTCCTCCGAGAAGATCTGGCCCGAGCGCAGGACGCTGATCACCTGGGTCGGCTGGGCCGCGCCCTCCTGAGCGCCGGCGAGCTCGGGCAGTTGGAAATCCACGCCAAGCCCGGGCGCGAGCACGAAGCGCGAGCCGAAGAGGTAGAAGAAGAGGCCGAGGAGCCCGACATTGACGTAGTAGAGCGCCCCCGTCCCGTGCGGGGGCGGCCGCAGCCTCGTGGCGAGGTCGAGTGGGCGCGCGATCACTTGGGAGTGGCGCCGCCCGCCCTGTATTCGGTGTTCAGATACTTCATGATCTCGTTTCCGGACCACTCCATGTCGCGCACGATAGCCCGCACGCGCCCGTTGAGGAAGTGCAGCGCCAGGTGCGCCGGGATCGCGAGCATCAGGCCCCCGGCCGTGCAGAGGAGCGCCTCCCACATCCCCTTCGCGAGCGCGCTCGCCGTGGCGTAGTCGTGCTGGAAAGCGGCGAACGTGGAGATCATCCCGAGGACCGTGCCGAGAAGGCCGACGAGCGGCGCCACCTGGGCGATCGCGCCTATGGCCCCGATCCTCCGCTCGAGGGCGGGCAGCTCGACGACGGCCGCCTCCTGGACGTGGAACCTCATGGCCTCCGCATCCTCGTCGGCGTGAAGGAGGGCGGCCTTGACCACGGCGGCGACGGGGCCCGGCGTCTCCTCGCAGACCGTGAGCGCCTCGACGAGCCTTCGCTTCGCGAGGATGTTCTTGATCCCGTTCAGGAACGCGGTCGAGCGGATCTGGCCCCTGTGGAGATAGAGGGCACGCTCGGTGAAGACGACGACAAGGATGAGCCCAAGGGCGAAGAGGACCCACATCATGGGGCCGCCGTAGGCGAGCAGGCTGGGTTCCAAGGCTGGCATTGACTCTGGCTACATCACGCCTTCGGCGCGGGCAAGTGGAAGCGGGCGAGGCGCTGGCGGGCCAGCGCGTCGCCGGGGAGGCCCGAGTCGATCAGGAGCGTCCAGGCGCGCTTGGCCTCCTCGAGCCTGCCCTGCTGCTCGTAGAGGGCGCCGACGTCGAGGAGCGTGCGCGCGACCCACCATCTCCCCTTGGGGCCGAGGTCCCTCGGCCCGCTGGGATTGACGAGGAAGGCGTCCACGACGTCGTTCCACCAGACCGCCTGCGCCTTGTCGCGGTCGGTCCGGGCGAGGATGACCCCGAGGTTGTAGCCGGCCTCGACCCGGACGTCGTCAGTCGCGTCCACCCGGTCGACCAGGTCCTGGAACAGCCTCTGGGCGCTGTCGGCGTGGGACCGGCTGTCCGCCGACTGGGCGTTGTGGCATTCGGCGAGGGCGAGCTGCGCAAGGATCGTGTCGCTCTTGCTCTGGGTCGCCGGGGGGTTGTTTACGAGGGACTCGTACGCCCGCTGGGCCTGGGGAAACTCGTTCAGCTCGCGCAGCAGGTCGCCCTGGCGCATGCGGGCCGGGAAGACGAGGTCGTTCGCCGGGTACTTGGTGACGAGGCTCTCGAGGAGCTTGTCGGCCTCCCTCAGGTTCTCGTCGGCCCCGAGGCGCTCGGCCTGGAGGGCGGCCTGGAAGAGGGCGTAGGCCGCGTAGGGGCTGGCCGGGAAGTCGTCGGCGAGCTTCGTCAGGAGGCGCTCGGCGTCGATCACCTTGTCCTGCCGCGCGAACCGGTCCGCCTCGACGATGTAGGAGTAGACCGCCGAGTCCGAGGTCGGGAAGTCGGCGCGCAGCTTCGCCAGCGTCTCCTCCGCCGCGGCATCGCGCCCCAGCTCGAAGTTCGCCTGGGCGCGAAGCAGCGCGCTCGTGCTCGCGATGTCGGTGCCGAGTCCCGCGGGAAGCCCCGCGATCATGGCGGACAGGGAGTCGACGAGCTTCAGCGTCTCCTCCGGCTTCTTGTCGTCGAAGGAGAGCCGCGCCTGGAGCCACGCCATCCTCGCCCGGAGGTCCGCGCGCACGCCCCCTGGGGGCATCCCGCGCAGGAGCCGGTTCACGCGGTCGTAGGCCTCGGCCGTCCTCTGGTGGGCCTCGAGGCTGCTGGCGAGGTTCCACTCGGCCTCCCAGCGGTCGTCGGGATCGAACGCCCTGTCGCGCGCCAGCTCGTCCAGCGCGGCGACGGCCGTCCCGAGGGCGTCGGCCTCGATGTCGGACTGCACCTGCTGGAACATGAGGATTCCCGGCCGCACGCCCTCGGGGCGCGAGCGAAGCGCCGAGGCGTAGGCGTCCGCCGCGCTGCGGAAGTCGCCATTGTCCCTTCCCTGGACGCCCGCGCGGAACCAGGCCTCGGCGACAAGGACCCCGAATTCCGCCCGGATGGGGCCCGGGGGAAGCTCGCCCCCCGCCTTGAAGCCGTAGTCGGCCGCGGTCCTGTAGCGCTGCTGCTCCCAGGCGGACCCGGCGAGGACCGCGTAGGCCTCGGCCTTCAGCGGCGAGCCGGGGAACCTCTCCAGGAGGGCGTTCGCGTCGTCCTCGGCCTTGGCGTAGAGCGATGCCGAGTCGTTGCCCCCGAGGCGCGCCTCGCCGAGCGCCAGCTGGGCCCTGCAGAGGAGCAGGCTCTCCAGGACCGGGTGGGGCCTCGGCTCCGCGATCAGCCTGTCCAGCCTTTCCCCGAGCTCGGCCCGCGCGGGGCCGGGGGGCGTGCTGGCGACCAGCAGCTGCAGGGCCACCCTCTGGAGCTCGGGGTCGCTCCCGGAATCCAGGAGCTCGAAGAGCTCCTGGCGCCCCACCCCGTCGGTCGCCCCCGCGATCAGGCCGAGCATGAGCCGGAAATGGTCGGTCTCGGAGCGCTCCTCGGGCGGCAGGGTCCGCAGCGCGCCCTGCAGCACGTCGACGGCCTGCGGCCTGCGCCCTATCGCTGAGAGCGCGATCGCGTACTCCCGGGTGAAGCCGTAGCCGATCTTCTGGTTCTGGAATTTCTCGGCGTTCTTGCGGTCTGCCGTCAGCTGGTCCTCGGTCACCTTCGAGACCCGCAGGCGCACCTGCTCCTCGGCGAGGCGGAAGCGCGCGCGCTGGAGGTCGGACGTGGCCGACGACGACGCCTGCTGGTAGAACCCGGCGGCTCGCAGCGGCTCGCCGCCCGCGTCCGCCAGCATGCCCTCGAGGAAGTGGTACCACCCGCGCTCGGGCGCCTCGAGGTCGTCCAGCCGCGTCTCGGCGAGCTCGGCCCGGGCCTGGTCCACGCGCTGCTGGTGGGCCGCGACAAGGCCAGCCCTCAGGTGCCAGCCCGCGCCCCGCGGCCCCGGGTACGCCTCAAGGGCCCGCCCTGCGCCGGCGACGTCGCCGTCGTCCAGGAGCGCCGAGGCGAGCGACAGCGTGAGGCGCCCCGCGTCGGCGCCCGGCAGGGCGAGGAGCGAGCGGTAGAGCGCGGCGGCCGTCGACGGGAACCCCAGCGTCTGGGCGCGCTCGGCCGACAGCACCATGAAGGCGGACTCGCCCGGCGAGACCGCGGCCGCGGGCGCGGCGAGCGGAACCGGGGGGTTGAGCGGCTCCAGTGCCCCGATGGACGCGGTCACGGCGATCATCGAGGCAAGGGCGGTCGGGAATCGCATGGAAAGCAGCCCCAACCTTGCCGCGCCAGCGGGAACAATCAACATGGGATTGGGAGGCGCGAAGTTCAATTTGACCCGCCCAGCCGCGCCGCGCATGCTTCTGCTCCCATGATTGCCATCGTCATCCTCGTCGGGCTGCTCGCGGTCATCCTCGTCGTGGCGCTCACGGCCACGGGGATCTACAACACGCTCGTCTCCCTGCGGAATCGCTTCAAGAACGCCTATGCCCAGATCGACGTCCAGCTGAAGCGGAGGTACGACCTGATCCCCAACCTCGTCGAGACGGCCAAGGGCTACCTCAAGCACGAGCACAGCACGCTCGAGGACGTCATCAAGGCGCGCAACATCGCGCTCGCCGCGTCGCAGGCGGCCGCGGCGAACCCGGCCGACGCGGGCGCGGTCAAGGGGCTCGTCTCCGCCGAGGGCGGACTTGCCGGCGCCCTCTCCCGCCTGATGGTCGTCTCCGAGCAGTACCCCGACCTCAAGGCGAACCAGAACATGATGCAGCTCACCGAGGAGCTGACCTCGACAGAGAACAAGATAGCCTTCGCCCGCCAGGCCTACAACGACTCCGTCATGGAGTACAACACGGCGCGCGAGACCTTCCCGAACGTGGTCCTCGCCGGGATGTTCGGGTTCCTTCCCGCCGAGCTGTTCCACGTCGAGGACCCGTCGGAGCGCAGCGCACCCAAGGTCTCGTTCAGCTGATGGACTTTTTCGCGGCCGAGCAGCGCGCCAGGAAGCGCACGACGCGGCTGCTGGTCCTCTTCGGTTTCGCGGTGGCCGGCACGATCGCCGCCGGGTACGTCGCAACGGTGTTCGCGCTGCGGGCCTCGGCGCACTCCGGTTACGGCCGCTACCGCAGCCCGTACCGGGACGAGGCCGCCGTTGACGGCCAGGACCCGTTCTTCAGGCCCGGGCTGTTCGCCGCCGTTTCGTTCGCCACGCTGGCGGTGATCGCGGGCGCCTCGCTCTACAAGTGGTCGGAATTCAGCGGGGGCGGCTCAGCCGTCGCGGAAAGCGTGGGCGGGCGCAGGGTGGACCCGCACTCGACCGACCCGAAGGAGCACCAGCTCCTCAACGTCGTCGAGGAGATGGCGATTGCCTCGGGCCTGCCGGTGCCCGCGGTCTACATCATGGACGACGAGCCGGCCATAAACTCGTTCGCGGCGGGCCTGACGACGAGCGACGCGGTCGTCACCGTGACGCGCGGCGCCCTCGAGAAGCTTAGCCGGGACGAGCTGCAGGGCGTGGTCGCCCACGAGTTCAGCCACATCCTGAACGGCGACATGCGCCTGAACATGCGCATCTCGGCGATCATCTTCGGCATACTCGTGATCGGCCTGGCCGGCCGCGCCACGCTCTGGGGCATGCGCTACGGGCGGATCGGCTCGTCCCGCGGAAAGGGGGGCGGCGGGGTCCTGCTCGTGCTCGCGATCGGCCTCGCCCTCCTCGTCGTCGGCTACATCGGCTACTTCTTCGGCAGGCTGATCCAGGCCTCGCTCTCCCGGCAGAGGGAATTCCTCGCCGACGCGTCGGCGGTTCAGTTCACGCGCAACCCAGGCGGCGTGACGGGCGCGCTGAAGAAGATCGGCGGCTACGCGATCGGCTCGACGCTCCAGACCCACAAGGCCGCCGAGATAAGCCATTTCTTCTTCGCGCAGGAGTTCGTTTCGAACTTCGGGGGCCTTTGGGCAACCCATCCCCCGTTGCCGGTGCGGATAAGCGCGATCGACCCCGCCTTCGACGGGAAGTTCTTCGAGCCCGCGGAAGTCGTCGACGTGGCGAAGGACCCCTGGTCAAAGGTCCCGCACATGCCGGCGCAGGCGCCGTCCCCCCCGCCCCAGGCCGCAGCCGCCTTCGGCGCGGCGCTGGCCGCGGCCGCCGGGTCGCTCTCGCCCGAGGGCGGCGCGCAGGCGCAGGCGATCCTCGCGGATATCCCCGCGAGCATCCGCGCCGCGGCGCGCTCGCCGCACGACGCCCCGATCCTCGTCTTCGGCCTAGTCCTGGACGGCGACGAATCCGTGCGCCAGAGGCAGCTGGCCGGCGTCGCCGCGAGCGAGGGGGCCGACGCGCTCCACACGCTCCAGCAGCTGGACCCGGCGCTTCGCCAGCTGAAGCCCGCCCACAAACTGCCCGTCCTCCAGCTCGCCCTCCCCGCGCTCAAGGCGCTTCCCCCAAGCGCGCTCGGCACCTTCGCCGGCACGCTGGACGAACTTGTGCAGGCGAGCGGGCGCGTGACCCCGTTCGAGTTCGCGCTCCAGCGCATCCTGCTGCGCGCGCTGGCCCTGAACCGCGCCCCCTCGGCGGGCGCGACGCAGATCTACTCGTTCCAGGCCGTGACGGCGGAGATATCGGTGGTCCTCTCCGCGCTGGCGCACGCCTCGAGCGCGGATGCCGCCGAGGCGGCGCGGGCCTTCGCCGTGGGCGCCGCGCAGCTGAAGCTCGTCGAGGGCCGGATCGCGCTCCTTTCTGAGGCGGATTCCGGCCTCGTCCAGCTCGACGCGGCCCTGGACAAGCTCGCGGGCGCGAGCGGCCCCATCAAGCAGCGCCTGCTGATGGCCGCCGCGCACGTCGTGAGCGCGGACGGCGTGCTCCTCACCCAGGAGGCCGAGCTCCTGAGGGCGGTCGCGGCCGCGCTCGACGTTCCGGTGCCCCCCATCGCCGCGGCCGCCGCCTGAGGGGAATCCAGGCCGTCTGGCCCGGGCAACGCGCCGCCCAACATGGCGGCGTGACCTTTTGTTGGGGTTTGCGTCTGTCCTCGCGATGTCCTTACTTGGGGGGTCCGTCCCCAGCTTGGACTGAACCTGCCCGACCCCAGTACGATCAACAAATGAGCCACTTACCAACCGAGGTTTCCACGGGAAAGGAAACCCTGACGCCCGCCGGGCAGCCCGTCACGCCCGCTGAGAAGAGGCGCAGCCGGCGGATCGTGCTCTTCTCGCTGCTCGCCCTTCTGGTGCTCGGAACCGGCTCGCTCCTCTATTACCGCTCCAAGACCCCGAAGAGCACGGGATTCCAGGGATTCGGGGGCGGTGGCCGCCGCGGGGGCGGATTCGGCATGGGCGGCCCGCTTCCGGTCGTCGTCAACCTCGCGCGCAAGGGCGACATCAACATCATCCTGAACGGCCTGGGGACCGTCACGCCGCTCGCGACCGTCACCGTGTCCACGCAGATCAGCGGATACCTGACCGAGGTCAATTTCACCGAGGGACAGCTCGTGAATAAGGGCGACCTCCTCGCCGTCATCGATCCCAGGCCCTACGCGGCGGCGCTGGAGCAGGCCCAGGGGCAGCTTCTCCAGGCGCAGGCCCAGTTCAAGGAGGCGCAGATCGACCTCGACCGCTATGTCACGCTCTCCGGCCAGGATTCCATCTCGAAGCAGCAGGTGGACGCCCAGCGCGCCCTCGCCACCCAGTACGAGGGGATGGTCAAGCAGGACCAGGGCATCGTGGACAGCGCCCAGCTGAACCTGACCTACTGCCACATAACGGCGCCCCTTACGGGGCGGGTCGGGCTCCGGCTGGTGGACCAGGGCAACTACGTGACGCCGAACAGCGCGGGCGGGCTCGTCCTCCTGACCCAGGTGAAGCCGATAACGGTGATCTTCACCCTGCCGGAGGACAACATCCCACAGGTCGTCAAGCAGGTCCGCACCCCCGGCTCGAGCGTCTCCGTCGATGCCTTCAACAGGGACAACACGGCCAAGCTCGCCTCGGGAACGCTTGCGACAATCGACAACACGGTCGATCCGACGACCGGCACGTTCAAGCTGCGGGCGGTGTTTCCCAACGACGACGAGGTGCTCTTCCCGAACCAGTTCGTGAACATCTCGATGCTGATCGACGTGCAGCATGGGGCGACGGTCGTGTCCACGTCCGCGATCGAGCGGGGACAGCAGGGCTCCTTCGTCTACGTCGTCGGGGCCGACAACAAGGTTTCCGCGAAGCCCGTCACGCTCGGGGCGACCGAGGGCGAGCGCGTGGCCGTCCTTACGGGACTCTCGCCGGGCGACAAGGTGGTGGTCGACGGGGCCGACAGGCTCAAGGAAGGCATGGAGGTGGATCCCCAGTTTCCGACCCAGTCCCCCGGCGGCGGCGCAAGGACCCCCGGCGGCCGCGCTTGGAGCAAGGACGGCAATCCCTGGGCGGGCGGCAAGCCGGGCGGGGACGTCAAGCTGGGGCCGGACGGCAAGCCTGTCGCACCGGATGGCGAGCACAGGCATTGGAAACCCCCCGGTGACAGCAACTGACGGCTCCCATCCGAGCCGGCCCAGTCCGGGGTACCTGAGATGAGTCCCTCCCGCATCTTCATCCTAAGGCCGGTCGCGACGACGCTGCTCATGTTGGCGATCCTGATCGTCGGGATCATCGCCTACCGCTTCCTGCCCCTCTCGGCGCTGCCCGAGGTCGATTACCCCACGATCCAGGTCCAGACGTTCTACCCCGGGGCGAGCCCGGACGTGATGACGTCGTCCGTGACGGCCCCCCTCGAGCGCAACCTCGGCCAGATGCCCGGCCTGAAGCAGATGTCGTCGTCGAGCTCGGCCGGCGCGTCGGTGATCACGCTCCAGTTCAACCTCGACCTCAGCCTCGACATAGCGGAGCAGGAGGTCCAGGCGGCGATCAACCAGGCCCAGAACCTCCTGCCGGGCGACCTGCCCGCGCCGCCGATCTACGCGAAGGTCAACCCCGCCGACGCCCCGGTGCTCTCGCTGGCGCTGACCTCGAAGACGCTTCCCCTCACGACGGTGGAGGACCTGGCGGACACGCGGCTCGCGCAGAACATCTCCCAGCTCGCCGGTGTCGGCCTCGTGAGCATCGGCGGCGGCCAGAGGCAGTCGGTGCGCATCCGGGCCAACCCAACCGCGCTGGCGGCGTACGGCCTCAACATCGACGACATGCGCACGACGGTGGGCAACGAGAACCAGAACCAGGCCAAGGGCAGCTTCGACGGCCCGTCGCGCGCGTTCACGATCAACGCGAACGACCAGCTGAAGACGGTGGCCGAGTACGGGAAGATGGTCGTCGCCTACAAGAACGGCGCGCCCGTGAGGCTCGCCGACGTGGCGACCGTGGAGTTCGCGCCCGAGAACAACAAGCTGGCCGCATGGTACAATAAGACGCCGGCCGTCATCCTCGACATACGGCGACAGCCCGGCGCGAACGTGATCAAGGTCGTGGAGGGCGTCTACGCGCTGCTACCCTCGCTCAAGGCCTCCTTGCCCCCGTCGGTCGACGTGAGCGTGCTGACGGACCGCACCGTGACGATCCGCGCGTCGATCCGCGACGTCGAGTTCGAGCTCACCCTGGCCGTCATCCTCGTCGTCCTCGTCATCTTCGTCTTCCTGCGCAACATCCCGGCCACGATCATCCCCAGCCTCTCGGTCCCGCTGTCCCTGGTGGGGACGTTCGCGGTGATGTACATGCTGGGCTTCAGCCTGAACAACCTCTCACTCATGTCGCTGACGATCGCGGCCGGGTTCGTCGTCGACGACGCGATTGTGATGATCGAGAACATCGCGCGCTACGTCGAGAAGGGGGACAGCCCCCTCGAGGCCGCCCTAAAGGGTTCCGAGCAGATCGGGTTCACGATCATATCGCTCACGATATCGCTCATCGCGGTGCTCATCCCGCTCCTCTTCATGGGCGACGTCGTGGGGCGCCTCTTCCGCGAGTTCGCGATCACGCTCGCGGTGACGATACTGATCTCGGCGGTGGTTTCCCTGACGCTCGTCCCCATGATGTGCGCCAAGCTCGTCAGGCACCATGACCCGAGCGAGGTGCCGGCGTGGAGCAGGAGGACGGGGGAGTTCATCGACGGGGTCATCTCGAGGTACGGCTCGATGCTCACATGGGTGCTGGACCGCCAGCCGCTCACGCTCGCCGTGGCCGTCGGGACGCTCGTGCTGACCGCGGTCCTCTACATCCTGATCCCCAAGGGGTTCTTTCCCGTGCAGGACACGGGGCTCATCCAGGTCATCACGGAGGGGCCCCAGTCGGTCTCATACGAGGCGATGGCCGTCCGGCAGCAGGCCCTCGCCGCCGAGATACTCAAGGACCCCGCGGTCGAGAGCCTCTCGTCCATCGTGGGGGTCGACGGGTCCAACACGACGCTCAACACCGGCAGGATGCAGGTCAACCTGAAGCCCAGGGACGAGCGCTCCGACACCGCCGCCGGCGTGATCCGGCGGCTGAACGCGAGCCTGACGAAGGTTGTCGGGATCCAGGCGTACATGCAGCCCGTCCAGGACCTGACGATCGACGACCGGGTCAGCCGGACCCAGTTCCAGTTCGAGGTCGAGAGCGCGAACCCGGACGACCTGACGGAGTGGGTCCCCAAGCTGACGGACCAGCTGCGCCAGCTTCCCCAGCTGACCGACGTCGCCTCGGACCTGTCCAACGGGGGGCTCGGCACCTACATCGCCATCGACCGCGACACCGCCGCGAGGTTCGGGATCACCGCGGCGACGATCGACAACGCGCTCTACGACGCCTTCGGCCAGCGGATCATCTCGACCATATTCACGGAATCAACCCAGTACCGCGTGATCATGGAAGCCGACCCCGCGCTGCAGCGCTCGCCGGCGTCCCTTTCGCTCATCTATGTCCCGTCGGCCTCCGGCGGCCAGGTGCCGCTCTCGTCGATCGCCAAGTTCGAGGACCGGCCGGAGCCCCTTCTCGTCAACCATCTGAGCCAGTTCCCAGCGAACACGATCTCGTTCAACGTGCCGAAGGGCGGCTCCCTCGGCGACGCGGTCAAGGCCATCCGCGGGGTCGAGGCGAAGATCGGGCTCCCGGACAGCGTGGCCACGAGCTTCCAGGGCGCCGCGAACGCGTTCGAGAGCTCCCTCTCGAACGAGCTCTTCCTGATAGGCGCGGCGATCCTGACGATGTACATCATCCTGGGGATACTCTACGAGAGCTTCATCCACCCGATCACGATCCTATCGACGCTGCCGTCGGCGGGGATTGGGGCGCTCCTTGCCCTCATGCTGGTCGGCAGCGACCTCGGCGTCATCGGGATCATCGGGATCATACTCCTCATCGGCATCGTGAAGAAGAACGCGATCATGATGATCGACTTCGCCCTCGACGCCGAGCGGAGCGACGGGCTAGCCCCGAGGGACGCCATCTACCAGGCCTGCCTGCTCAGGTTCCGGCCCATCCTGATGACGACGCTGGCCGCGATGCTCGGCGCCGTCCCGCTCATGCTCGGCACCGGCATGGGGTCGGAGCTCCGCCACCCGCTCGGCGTGACGATCGTGGGCGGCCTCATCGTGAGCCAGGTGCTGACCCTTTTCACGACGCCCGTCATCTACCTCGCGTTTGACAGGCTTGCCGCCCGGTTCCGCCGCCCGGGCACGAATGCGCTTCGAACGAGGGAGGCGGCCACATGACGATCTCCGAGGTGTTCGTGCGCAGGCCGGTGGCGACGACGCTGTTCACGGCCGGAATCGTCCTCGCCGGGGCCGTCGCCTACCTCAAGCTGCCGGTCGCGCCGTTTCCCCAGGTTGACACGGCCACGATCACGGTCTCGGCGTCGATGCCAGGGGCGAGCCCCGAGACGATGGCGACCACGGTCGCGACGCCCCTGGAGCGCCACCTGGGCGCCATCGCCGACGTGACGGAGATGACGTCCTCGAGTTCCGTCGGGAGCACCAACGTCACGCTGCAGTTCGGCCTCAACCGCGACATCGACGGAGCCGCCCGCGACGTGCAGGCGGCGATCGTCGCGGCCCGCGTCGACCTTCCCGCGGCGCTCCGGTCCAACCCGCAGTACAGGAAGCAGAACCCCGCCGACCAGCCGATCATGATCCTCTCGCTCACGTCGAAGACGCTGACCTCCGGCCAGCTCTACGACGCGGCGTCCACGATCCTCCAGCAGAAGCTCTCGCAGGTGGCGGGCGTGGGCAACGTGGGCGTCTGGGGAAGCTCGCTACCCGCCGTCCGGGTGGAGCTGAACCCCTCGGCGCTCTTCAAGTATGGAGTGGGCCTCGAGGACGTCCGCGCGGCGCTGGCCGCGGCCAACGCCAACAGCCCCAAGGGCGCGATCGAGAACGACACCTTCCACTGGCAGATCTACGACAACGACCAGTCGCGCAAGGCGAAGGACTACAAGAGCCTCGTGGTCGCCTACAGGAACGGCGCCCCCATCCGCCTCTCGTCCGTCGCGGACGTCACGGATTCCGTCGAGGACATCCGCAACCTGGGGCTGGCCAACGGCACGCCGGCCGTCCTCCTGGGGATACTGAAGCAGCCCCAGGCGAACATCATCGAGACAGTCGACCTCATCCGGGCGATGATCCCGCGACTGCGCGCCGACATCCCGCCGGCGACCCAGCTCGATGTCGCCATGGACAGGAGCACGACGATCCGCGCTTCGCTGCGCGACGTGGAGCGCTCGCTCGCCGTCGCGATCGGGCTCGTCATCCTCGTCGTGTACCTCTTCCTGCGCGACGGGAGGGCCACGCTCATCCCGAGTGTCGCCGTCCCGGTCTCCCTCATCGGGACCTTCGGGGCGATGTACCTCCTCGGCTACAGCCTGGACAACCTCTCCCTCATGGCGCTCACGATCGCCACGGGGTTCGTCGTGGACGACGCGATCGTCGTCATGGAGAACATCACGCGGCACATGGAGCTGGGCACGCCGAGGTTCGAGGCCGCGCTCATCGGCGTGAGGCAGGTGGCGTTCACCGTCCTCTCAATGAGCCTGTCTCTGATCGCGGTGTTCATCCCGATCCTCCTCATGGGCGGCCAGGTGGGCCGGACGTTCCGCGAGTTCGCGATCACGCTCTCGGTGGCGATCGTCATATCGATGGTGGTCTCGCTCACCACGACGCCGATGATGTGCGCGCGGCTGCTCACGGTGAGGCACGCGGGCGAGGTCAGGAGCCGGTTCCACAGGTGGAGCGAGGCCGCGTACCAGGGGCTTCTCGACCTGTACCGCGACACCCTCTCCTGGGTGCTCCGCCACGCGTTCCTGATGCTCATCGTCCTCGTCTGCACGGTGGGCCTCAACATCTGGCTGTTCACCATAATCCCGAAGGGATTCTTTCCGCCGGAGGACACGGGCCGCATGAACGGCTTCATCCAGGCCGACCAGAGCGTCTCGTTCCAGCGGATGTCCCAGAAGCTCAAGCAGTACATGGCGATCGTCCAGAACGACCCGGACGTCGCCGACGTCGTGGGCTTCACGGGCGCCGGCGGCCGCGGGGGCAACACCGGGGCGCTGTTCATTTCCGCCAAGCCGCTAAGCCAGCGCAAGGTGTCCAGCGACCAGATCATCGCCCGGCTGAGGCCGAAGCTCGCCCACGTTCCCGGGGGCCAGCTGTTCATGTTCACGCAGCAGGAGACGCCGAGGACGGGCGGGCGCGTGAGCAACACGGCGTGGCAGTACACGCTCCAGTCCGACGACCTTGAGGAACTGCGCACGTGGACGCCGAAGCTGATGGACGCGCTCAAGACCGAGCCGGCCCTCGCGGACCTGAACACGGACCAGCAGGACAAGGGCCTAGAGACGGACCTCCTCATAGACAGGGACACCGCCTCCCGCCTGGGGCTGACGGCGACCCAGATCGACAACACACTTTACGACGCGTTCGGCCAGAGGCAGGTATCGACGATCTACCAGCCCCTGAACCAATACCACGTGGTCATGGTGGTAGCCCAGCGCTTCTGGCAGGAGCCGTCCGCGCTCAAGGACATCTACGTCAGCTCCACGGGAGGCACCGTGAGCGGGACGCAGTCGTCGAACGCCGTGGCTGGCACCGTCGCCGGGTTTTCGGGCTTTGCCGTGGCGAGCACGGCGTCCGCGGGGGCGCCAAGCGCGAGCTCCGTGGCGGCCGACGCGGCCCGCAACGCGAGCATGAACGCGATCGCCACGACGGGCCACGGCTCCACATCGACCGGACAGGCGGTGAGCACCCTGAAGGAGACGATGGTGCCCCTCTCGGCGTTCGCGCACTACGGGCTGGGGACCACCCCCCTTGCGGTCAACCACCAGAACACCTTCGTAGCGGGGACGGTCTCGTTCAACCTGGCGGACGGCGCCTCGCTCTCGGACGCCGTCGAGGCGGTCGACCGCCAGACGGCGGCGATCCACATGCCGGGCTCCATCCACGGAAGCTTCCAGGGCACGGCGAAGACCTTCCAGGACACCCTTGGAAACGAGCTCGTGCTGATCCTGGCCGCCGTCGTCGCGATCTACCTGGTCCTCGGCATTCTCTATGAGAGCTACGCCCATCCGTTCACGATCCTCTCCACGCTGCCCTCGGCGGGCCTCGGCGCGTTCCTTGCGCTGATGCTTTTCCACCTCGCGTTCGACCTGATCGCGCTCATCGGCGTCTTGCTCCTGATCGGGATCGTGAAGAAGAACGCCATCATGATGATTGACTTCGCGATCGACGCGGAGCGCACCGAGGGGCTGAGCCCCCGCGACGCGATCTACAAGGCGTGCCAGCTGCGTTTCAGGCCCATCCTCATGACGACCATGGCCGCGATCCTGGGCGCGGTCCCGCTCGCCATCGGCTACGGCGACGGCGCCGAGCTGCGGCAGCCGCTCGGCATTTCGATAGTCGGCGGCCTCATCGTCAGCCAGCTGCTCACGCTCTACACCACGCCGGTCGTATACCTCTACGTCGAGCGGGCCCGAGTCTGGATCCACCGGACGTGGGTGAGGCTGGGAGTGCTGGCTCCCGACAAGGAGCCCGCGGCGGCGCCGATTTGACCCTGAAAACCGACGACACCATGGATCCAAGACCGAGAATCCCCACATGCGGGCGCAGGCGCGCGGCGCGCGGCCTCCTAAGCGCGGCGTGCCTTGTCCTCGCGGCGGGATGCTCGGTCGGGCCCGACTACAAGCGTCCCGCGATGGACGTGCCCGCGGCGTTCAAGGAGGACGCCGGCTGGAAGGTCGCAGCCCCCGACGACGGGGCGAAGAGGGGGCCATGGTGGGAGGTCTTCAACGACCCGATCCTGAACCAGCTCGAGGCCCAGATCGACGTCTCGAATGAGTCAGTCCGGGAGGCGGTTGCCAACTACGACGAGGCGAGGCAGATCGTGCGCTCGGACAGGACGGGCTATCTTCCGACCATCTCCGCGGCCGGGAGCGCTCAGAAGAGCCACGAGCCGGCGTCGGCGGCCTTCCAGGGCAGCACCATCGGGACGCAGTACACGGCCGAGCTGGAAGGATCCTGGGCGCCCGACATCTGGGGCAAGCTTCGCCGGACCGTCGAGGCGGACGTCGCCACGGCGCAGGCCAGCGCCGCGGACCTCGCGCTGGCGCGCCTCTCCATGCAGGCGACGCTTGCGCAGGACTACATCGGCCTGCGGACCTCGGACGACAAGATCCGGCTCCTCGAGGACGCGGTCGATGCCTACAGGCGGACGCTCAAGATCACCAACAACAAGTATGCGGTCGGGGTGGCCGCACGCAGCGACATCATCACGGCGCAGACCGAGCTCGACAGCACGAGGGCGCAGCTGATCGACGCGGGCATCACCCGGGCGCAGTACGAGCACGCGATCGCCGTCCTCGTCGGGAAGGCGCCGGCGGCCTTCTCGATAGCGAGGACCCATGAGATCGGGCTCGCGCTTCCGCAGGTCCCCCCGCAGCTCGCCTCCACTCTCCTCGAGCGCAGGCCCGACATAGCCGCCGCCGAGCGCCAGGCGATCTCGGCGAACGCGAAGGTCGGCATCCAGGCCGCGGCGTACTATCCCACGCTCAGCATCACCGGAGCCGCGGGCTACGAGGGCTCGCCCTTGAACAGCCTCATCTCCGCCCCGTTCAGGTTCTGGACGATCGGCGCCCAGGCGGCGGACACCATTCTCGACTGGGGCCAGCGCCACGACCTGGTCCAGTCGGCGCGCGCGGCCTATGAGTCGAGCGGCGCCAACTACCGCCAGACGGTGCTGACCGCGCTCCAGCAGGTTGAGGACAACCTGGCGGGGCTTCGGATCCTCAAGGACGAGGCGAAGGTCGAGGACACCGCGGTGGCGGAGGCGGCGCAGGCGTCCCAGATCGCGCTCAACGAGTACAACGCGGGGACGGTGGATTTCACGACGGTCGCCGCCGCGCAGGTCACCGAGCTCACGAACCGGGAGACCGCTCTCGGGATCATCCAGAGCCAGCTCACGTCGAGCGTGGCCCTGATCCAGGCGCTGGGCGGCGGCTGGGACTCGTCCGACCTGCCCAAGCCGTGATCAGAACGCGGCGGAATTGCTGACGAAGGCTATCGAGCGGCTGTCGGGCGACCACGAGTTCACGTTGATCGAGCCCTGCCCCCCGTAGAGGTACGCGACGACCGTGGCCTTGCCGCCCTCAACGGGCATCTTTCGGAGGTAGACGCGCTTGTAGAAGGGGTGGTCGTCCGGGGCGATGTCGGCGGGAAAGCTGATGAAGAGGATCGTCTTTCCGTCGGGCGAGACGTGCGGGAACCAGTTGTTGAACTCGTCGTCCGTCACCTGCGCCTGTCTGGATCCGTCCGCGTTCATCATCCAGACCTGCATCCTGCCCGAGCGCACGGAGTTGAAGAAGATCGCCTTCCCGTCGGGGGTGAATTCCGAGCCGTCGTCCAGGCCCTTTGCCGTCGTCAGGCGCTCCTCGGGCCCGCCCGCGGAAGGAACCCTGTAGATGTCGAATTCATGGTTTCGCTCGCCCGTGAAGAGGAGGAACTTTCCGTCCGGGGACCAGCCGTGCAAGTACGAGGGCCCCGTCGGCGTGATCCGGGTCGGCTCGCCGCCGCCTATCGGCAGCGTGTAAACGATCGATGGCGAGCCGCTGCTGATCCCGAGCATCGTGCCGTCGAACGAGAGCGTGTGGTCGTTGTTGCAGTGGACCTGCGAGCCCGTGCTGATGGGCTTTGGCCGGCCGGTCGCGAGGTCGAAGCTGAACATGCGGCCGTTGTGGTTGTAGACGAGGCTGCGTCCGTCCGGCGTCCAGTTCGGGGCCTGGAGCGAATCCTCCGCGCGGTAGATCGCCTTGCGGACGCCCGTGTTGACATCCATCAGCTCGATGTCGCTGCCGATGTAGTCCCTGTAGGGCTTGAAGTCCGGCGCCGCCGGCTTGATGAGCCGGACGTTCCGGAAGACGCCCCTCTCGACGAGGGTGTCGTTGTGCGCGCAGATGTAGATCCCGACGTAGACCTCGTCGGGCAGCTCCAGTCCGTCGAGGTCCTGGGTCGCGTACGTGTCCCCGAAATGCGCGGCCGACATGACGAACTTCTTCCCCGAGCGCTCGAGCTGGAGGACGTTCGGGCCGTCGAGCTTTAGGTGTATCTCCTCGGTCGCCGTGCCGCTCGCCCTTCGGAACTGGAGGGCCGCGCCGCCGTTGCCGTGTATGCAGGCGTTCACGTGGGGCGACTTGGGATCCAGCGTGGCCCGGACGATCAGCCCCATCTTCCGGTGCGGGTCGCCCCCGGCCCCCAGGAACTCGGTGGAGGCCTGGATGATGAAGTCTCCCGTCACCTTCTTCCAAGCGAACTGGAACGCGTCGTGGTCGCCCCACATGTCGTAGCCCGACGACGACAGGAGGTATTCCCGGGAATCCCCGTCGAACGCGGCGCTTCCCGGAATGGCCACGCCGCCGATGTCCCCGTGCTGGTCGAAGACGCCGACGGGAGCCGGCTGGTCGGCCGCCCGGGCCGAGCCGACCGCGCCGACGGCAAACGCGCAGAACAGGGCGGGGATCAGGGGAAGGTGCGGGGAGATGATCGCGAGTGCGTATTGCGACATGGGAATGGGGTGCATCGGCGCGGGCGCCCGGGTTCTCGGGTCTTTGTCGGAGCGGGAATCTTGGGAGGCGGCCCGCCCGGGTTCAAGGTCAGATGCCGTCGGCAAGGCCGCTCACGATCCCCCGCACCGCGGCGAGCTCCTCGGCGTTAACGGTGTGGCCCATGCCTGCGAATATGGACTTCACGACCCGGGCCCCAAGCTTTCCGAGGACCACGGCGCTTTCCTCCACGCTCGCGAGCGGGATGTGGGCGTCCCGGTCGCTGCACCCAAGGTAGACCGGGGTCCCGGCGAGGCTCCCCCCTGCGGCGCGCGGGCTCCCCGGTGGCCCGATGAGCGCCCCGCTTAGCCCCGCCACCCCGCCGTACCGCCTCGGATTCCTTGCCGCGAATTCCAAGGAGAGGCACGCGCCCTGTGAAAAGCCGATGAGGACGACCCTCTCCGCCGCAACCCCGGCCCGCACGATCTCGTCGACCAGCCCGGCCACGACGCCGAGCGCCGAACCCAGGTAGGGCTCGTTCTGGGCCAGCGGGGCGAGGAAGCGCTGGGGATACCACGCGTTGCCCGCGGCCTGCGGAGCGAGGAGCGCGACGCCGGGAACGCCCTCGGCCACCTCCTCCCCGAGCGAATAGATGTCCTCGGCTGACGCCCCGCGGCCGTGGATGAGAACAAGGGCGGTCCGCGCCCCTGCAAGGGGCGTCCCGCCGCGCAGGACCGTCTGGCCTTTGTGGGGATTCATGGGGGCCATCGATAGCACCGGATTCGCCCGCAGGCAATCCCACCTCCCCCAATGGCCGTGAGGGGTTGACGCGACCCGGCAAATGGCGACCTTGTTTCTGAAGTGGCCGATAATCCCCAGGTCCCTACCTCCCCTGCCAAGACATCCATGTCGCACAAGACGCTCAGGTACCTTCTTTTTCTTACATCCCTCATGGCGGGCGCCACCGGCGCCCATGCGGCGGACCGCCTCCGCGGTGAGGCGTCCGCCTTCCTCAAGGGCTTCGCGGACAGCCCAGTCGACTGGATGCTCTGGGGCGACGCGGCGTTTGCGAGGGCTAGGACCGAGCAGAGGCCCGTGTTCCTCTTCATCGGCTCCTTCACGAGCGAGCTCGCTGGCGCCATGCGCCGCCAGACATTCGCGAACCCCAAGAACGCGGACTGGCTCAACAAGCAGTTCGTCTGCGTGATCGTCGACCGCGATGAGCGCCCCGACGTGGCCGCCCTGTACGCGGCCTACGTGGTCAGCCTGAAGCAGCTGAGCGGATGGCCGCTCAACGTCTGGCTCACCCCGGAGTTCCAGCCCTACGAGGGGGCGACCTACCTGTCGCCATCCGAGGACTGGGGGGCCCCCGGCTTCCTCAAGCTCGCGAACCAGGCGCAGACGGCGTGGGCGGCAAATCCGGCGGGGTGCCGCAAGCGCGCCTCCGAGTCGGTGGCCCAGCTGGCGCCGCCAGCGAATTCCACGCCCCCGGCGCTCTGGAACCTGGACAAGACGCGCGCCCGGCTCTCAACCGCCGCGGCCGCCTGGCTCGCCGCGTATGACCCGCAGCAGGGCGGATTCGGCGACGTGCCCAGGTCGCCCGAGCCGGAACTCATACGCTTCATGATGCTCGAGTCCGCCGCGGACCGCGACGCCGCGCTCAAGACGCTGCGTGCGCTGGCCTCCAGCGCCGTCCGGGACCCGCTTGACGGCGGTTTCTTCAGGCACGCCGCGGACGCGGCCTGGCACATCCCTTACCAGCAGAAGACGCTCGCCGACCAGGCGCGGATCGCGCTGGCCTTCCTCGACGGGGCGAGGGGCGCCGATGCGGCGAGCTTCGACCAGTGCGCGCGCGGCGCGCTCGGCTACGTGCTCAACCGCCTGGCTTTTGACGGGGGCTTTGCCGCCGCCGAGGACGGGACCGCCGACGAATACGTCGGCTACTACGCCTGGACGGAGGCCGAGATCGACAGGGTCCTCGGCGCCGACTCGCCCGCCTTCAAGCTCGCCCACGGCGTGATGCCCGACGGAAACATACCCGCCGGCGACGACCCGTCGGCGCAGTATGCCCACAAGAACCTCCTGCGCTCGGCGCCGTCGACCGACGCCACCGACCGCGCCGACGCCGCCCTGCTCCTTGCCGCGCGTGACGCTCGCGGGGCGCTCCCGCGCGACGGCCGCGCCACCGCCGGAGCCTACGGGCTCCTGCTGAGCGCCTTCTCGCGCGCCGGGGAGCATTTAAAGGACGGCGCATACCTGAAGGCAGCGCGAAAGACGCTTTCCGACGTGAGGACGCACTTCCTCATCTCGCCCGGCGGCGCGCTGCGGCGCTTTGGCGATTCGGACCTCCCCGCGGCCGCCGGGGACTACGCGGCCATGGCGCTCGGGTGCCGGGACTACGCCCATGCGGCGAACGACCGTTCGGCGGCGGCCCTCGCCGACCGCCTCCTCTCCCAGCTTGACGCGCGGTTCTACGACCCGGCCAGCTGCACCTATTTCGGCGCGCCGGCGCCTACGGGGGAAGGGTTCTTCATCCGGCCGTTCCCGGCCGACGACCCGCCGTCCGCCGAATCCCTGGCGCTGACGGCGGGCGCACCCCACGTCAAGGCGGTCGCCGCGGCCCTTTCGGCGTCACTCGAGGAGTCGAGCGCCCAGGCGCCGGGCGACCAGCTCCTTGCGCTCGCCCTCTGCTCCGCCCAGTGACCCGGCAGCGCTTCTAGGGCGCCCGCGTCAGGACGACCGCCGCATGGCGGACTATCGGCGGGGTCTCGAGCCTCAGCATCCCGCCGGGATGCACCACGACCTTTGACCCCGAGGGGACGCCCTTCAGCGTGTCCCACCAGGTGACCTTCCAGGTCCCGGCGGGCACGTCGTCAATGTCCGCCATTCCGGCCACGGGCGGGTACGTCGAGACGAGGTAGAGGTTCGGCCTGTTCCAGACCCACGCCTCGATGAAGTGGTCGTTTCGGCGGCCTACGAGCGCCAGGGCGGGAATGTCGGTGCCCAGGTCCACTGCCGAGATGCCGACCCAGTCGGGCCCGGGATTCGAGAGGACGAGGACATGGTTTCCGGCGGGGACCTGGAACTCGACGTCGGGCCGGTCCGGGGCCGCCTTGCCGCCCGGCCATTGGCGGGTCGCGACGACGGCGCCGTCGACGCTCGCGCTCAGCCCGCCGCCGGCGTCGGCCACGGAATACACGTGGGCCACCATCCGGGCGGCGTGCGGAAGGGCCAGGTGATATGTGGCCTGGCCTGGGTACCCGTCCGCATGGCCGGCCGCCGAGCCGGAGAGAGTGGACGGGACGTTCGCCGCGTCGATGGGCTCGGCGCCGTTCACCGGGTAGTCGAAGTCGGGCGCGGCCCGGCGCTGCCAGAACTGCCCCGCCACGATCCGCATCGGGTAGCGCTCCGCGCACTCCACGACGCACGAGAAGGGCTTCAGGTCCGACTGCGCCGCCACGCGGTTGATTGCCTGGAAGCGGAAGACCGCACCCAGCTCGTCCTGCCTGCCCTCCTCGAGGACCTGCCATCCGTTCCAGGGCTGCGCCGCCATCTCCCCCTGGCCCATCACGCTCGCCCAGACCGTCGGCACGATGTCCAGGCCGGACTTCTTCACCACGTCCGTGACGGGCTGGTGGTCGTCCCCCTCCTCCCCGTAGAACACGGGCCGGCCGAGGGTCTGGGGCTCGGTCTGGTAGGTGCGCGCCGCGGCGATCATGTTGGCCGCGTAGAGGTGGGGCTGGAGGTAGTCCATCTTCTCGTAGACCGGGCTGCGCAGGTTTTCAGTGCTGGTGGTGATGAGGTGGCCGTAGGCGTCGACGGACCGGATGTAGCTGGCCACGTCGGCGTGCCAGCGGGCGACCTCCGCCTCGCGGCCGTGGCGCATCGAGTCCGTCCAATGGACCTCGTTGAAGAGCTCCCAGGCGACCACGGCCGGCGACCAGCCCCAGCGCGCCACGATGTAGCGGTACTTGATCAGCGAGATGATCCGGGCGTTGGGGTCTGTGAAGAAATCCTCGGGCGTGTTGAGGAAGCCCCCGGGATTGGCCGCGTTCCAGGGGTTCTCGGCCCAGTTCGAGTCGTTCGAGGTCGTGTACTGGCCGTGGTGCTGCAGGACGACCTGGACGTAGACGCCGTTCTCCTCGGCGGAGGCAAGGATCCTGTCCCAGTTTTCCGCGACGTCCGCGCTGATGACGCCGGGCTTGGGCGACGGGCCCATGGTGGCCGGAAGCCAGTCGAGGTTGAGGCCGTCCCAGTGCGCCATCCATATCCTCATCCAGTTAAGGTTGGCCTTGGCAAAGGCCGGGAACGCCCTCTCGTAGTAGGCCACCTTGTCGATCACCTCGTCCGGCGCCCACGCGAGGTTCGCCCCGACCGGGAGGTAGGGAAGGCCGTCGGCGCGCGCGAGCCTCCGCGGATCCTTGGGGTCGACGAGGATCGCCGGCAGGCGGGTCCTGACCGTGTTCTGGACCATGGCCGGCGTCACGAGGCTGACGACCAGGCCGGTCTTTCGGATGCCGAGCGTCGTCTCGGACACCGCGCCGAACCGGTACGCCCCCAGCTCGTCCGGCCGGGCCCTCACGGCATATAGCCCGGCGTCCGCGTAGTACGCGGGGAGCATGAGCTTCTGGCCGCCGGGGGTGACGACCTCCGCCCAGAGCTCCCGCGAGTACTGGTTCTGGGTCGCCGGGTTGTCCGGGACGAGGAAGTCGAACTCGACGGGCTTGGGGCCGGCGGCGGCGGCGTTGGCGAGTAGCATTCCAAGGAGAAGCCGGAGGCGGGGCGCGTGGGTCATGTGGAATTTGGAAATTTCAGGAGTTGTTCTCGGACGGGGCCGCCGCGATGGTGGCCTTGTCCTGCATCCTCACGCGGTAGATGCCCGGGGGGATGCCGGTCGCGCGCTTGAAGAGGACGCACATGTACTCCATGTGCTCGAATCCCGTGAGCTCGGCGATCCGCTTCAGGGGGAAGTCGGTCTCAAGGAGGAGCTGGCGGATCTTCCGCAGCTGCACGCGCCGGATCTCCGACTGCGGGGAGCGCCCGATGTGCTGGCGGAACTTGCGCTCCATCTGGCTGCGCGACGCGTGCGCGTGATGCAGCACCTGCTCGACCGTGATCCCGTGGCACGCCTGCTCCCGGATGAAGCTGAGCGCCGCGGCGACGTTGCGGTCCTCGACGGCAAGCACGTCCGTCGAGTGGCGCGTCACGACCCCGAGCGGCTCGACACGCTGGTCGAGCGCCTTGGGCTTCTCCCCTTCCAGCAGGTCGCGCAGCATCGAGGCCGCGCGGTATCCCGACTGGAAGGCGTTCGGCGCGACGCTCGAGAGGGCGGGGTCGGAAAGCTCGCAGCGGATGGGGTCGTTGTTAACCCCGAGTATGGCGACCTCCTCGGGCACCAGGATCCCGGCGGCGTGCGCCGCGCTGACGAGCTGCTGTGCGCGCAGGTCGACGCAGGCCATGACGCCGATCGGCTTCGGCAGGTCCCTGAGCCACCCGCTCAGCTTGGCGATCTGCTCCTCCTCCCAGAACGGCGTCGAGTCCCCGGGGTATTCCACGTCAAAGACGGCGCATTCGCGGCCGGCGAGGCGCACCGCCTCGACGAACCCGTCGCGCCTCTCCCGCGACCAGAGCACGTTGGAGAACCCGGCAAAGCCGAACTTCTGGTAGCCCCTCTCTATGAAGTGCTCCGCCCCGAGGTGCCCGATGCCGATGTTGTCGGGCCGGATCTTCGGCACTCCCGGGAACGGCTCAAAGTCGTTCAGGTCGACCAGCGGAATCCTGAGCTCGGCGCAGGCCCTCGCGGTCTCGTGAGTCGTGTGCCGGCTGATGACGCCCTGCCACTTCTTGCTGCGGAGCCAGCGCGGGTCCGTCTCGGAGATGGCCTGGTCGTCGTGGAACGCCGTCCAGATGTGGTGGGTCCTGTCGAAGTGCGCGATGCCCTTCAGCATGGCCGTGCTCTCCTCGAAGCGCGTGAGGAAAATGAGAAGCACGTGGGGTTTCTTCTTCACCCCCCGACTGTGCAAACATCCAATCCGCGAGGCAAGTGCGGCGGCGGTCCCGGACGCGGGCGGGCTACGCCTTGAGCGGGAATTCCTTGATGAACCTGACGATCTCCTCGGCGTTGCAGAAACAGAGGGCCGTGAAGGTGTCGGCCGCGCCGTAATACATCGCGATCCGTCCCGTCGCCGAGTCGCACAGGCAGCCCACGGGGAAGCAGACTCCGGGGACGAAACCGGTCAGCTCGTAGGGAGCCTCGGGGACGATCAGCGGCTGGTTGGCGCAGGCGATGACCTTCCAGGGCTTCTCCAGGTCGAGCAGCATCGCGCTTATCGAGTAGACGAAGCCGTTGCACGTGGTCGTGACGCCGTGGTAGAAGAGAAGCCAGCCCTCGCTCGTCTCTATCGGCGAGGGGCCCGCGCCGATCTTCGTGCCCTGCCACCACGGGCCGCCCCGGCCGATCACGTGCCGGTGCCTGCCCCAGTGCACGAGGTCCGGGCTCTCGCTGAGGAATATGTCGCCGAACGGCGTATGGCCCGTGTCCGAGGGCCGGCTGAGCATCAGGAATTTCCCGCCGAACTTCCGCGGGAAGAGGACCCCGTTGCGGTTGTAGGGAAGGAAGGCGTTCTCAAGCTGCTCGAAATGGACGAAATCGGTGGTCCTCGCGATGCCGATGGTCGGGCCGTGGTAGCCGTTGCACCAGGTGACGTAGTGGACCCCGTCCACCAGCGTGACGCGCGGATCGTACGCGTACTCGAACCTGCGCACCTCGGGGTCGTCGCACCTGAGGTTGATGGGCTTCGGCTCGAACGTGAACTTCAGGCCGTCCGGGCTGCGGCCGACGTGCAGGTGCGGAATGCGGTCCATGCCCTCCGTGCGGAACACGCCGATGAACTTGCCTTTCCAAGGCACGACCGCGCTGTTGTAGATGCCGGTCACGCGAGGAAGCGGGCGGCGGCCCACCACGGGGTTCGCGCTGTACCTCCAGGCGACGTCGGGATTGCCCGGGGCCTTGGCCTCCCACGGAATGTTCGGCAGGGCTGGACCGACGATCTTTAGCTTCATGGGGTAATGTTAAGGATCTCCGGGCCGAAGCCCGCGCGATGAGGGGACGGGGGTTCTGCCCGGGAGGGGTCGAAGGGGGGAATCTCCAGACTATCCGCAAGCGAATGGGATGTTAATGAGATCCCTTGCCAGAAAATTGAGAACCCCTTCTCCCGCAAGGAGGCTGCGTTTCAGCCCAGCTCGTGCCAGGGTGCTCAGGCCGCAGGCTGGAAATCGAATCGCCGATTTGACATCTCGGTGTAATTGAGCGGCTTAAGGGGAGAAAAATCCAAGTTTGCCCGGTCCAGCCATCCCGCCCCTTTCCATGGGAAACCTTGTCTGCACGCATTTCAGGAGCCTGCTTCTCGTTCTCGCCCCCGCGTTCGCCGTCGCCGCAACCGATGCGCCGCCCCGTACCTACGACGTCGCCGCATACGGAGCCACGGGCGGCGACATCCGCGCCGACACCGCCGCGATCCAGCGCGCCATCGACGCCTGCAGCGCCCATGGCGGGGGCCAGGTCGTCGTTCCCTCTGGGGCGAGGCTGACCATCGCGACCATCGTCCTGAAAAGCCACGTCGACCTCCACCTTGAGCGCGGGGCCCTGCTCCAAGGGAGCCCCCACCATGGCGACTTCACCCGCTTCTCAAGCCTGCCGGTCACGTTTGACACCCGCCCTCCACCGAAGATCGGCGTGATCGTCTACGCGGACGGCGCCGAGGACATCGCGATAACCGGGCCCGGGCGCATCGATGGCAACGACATGGCGTACGTCACCGAAGCGGGACCGAACATCTACAGTTGCGTCGAGCTGCGGCCCTTCGCGGTTGTGCTCAGGAACTGCACCCACATCCTGCTCCGGGACTTCTCGCTCACGAACTCCGCGTTCTGGACGCTGAGGCTGCAGGGCTGCGACGACGCCCTCATTGACGCGCTGCGTATCGACGGCGACCTGAGGATGCCCAACAATGACGGCATCGACATCGACTGGTCGTCAAACGTGCGCCTGCGGGGGTGCCACATCTCGACCGGCGACGACTGCATCTCGCTCAAGACGGCCCCGCTGAGCGACGGCGTCAGCCGCCCGTGCGAGAACGTGGTCATCTCCGGGTGCACCCTCAGGTCGCGCTCCTGCGCCATCGTGCTCGGCTGCGACGTGGGAGGGCCGATCCGCGACGTGGTCGTGAGCGACTGCGTTATCAAGGACAGCCACCGCGGCGTCGCGGTGCGCCTGAGCCTCGAGGGCAGCATCGAGCGGGTGCTCTTCTCGAACCTCATCATCGAGACGAGGATCTTCGACCCGAAGTGGTGGGGGCGCGGGGAGCCGATCCAGATCGCCGCCCTTCCCTGGACCGTGGGCAGCAGGCTCGGCGTCATCCGCGACATCCGGTTCTCGAATCTCATATGCAATTCCGAGAACGGGGCCATCGTCTTTGCCGACGACCCGGGGCACATTGAGAACATCTCCTTCGACCGCGTCTCGATTCACCTCTCGACCCCGGGGGCATTCGCCGGCGGCCAGCAGGACCTGCGCCCCAACGACAGGGGCGGCCTGCGGGACATCCCGACCAGCGGGTTCATCCTGAACAACGCGTCGGGCGTCGCCTTCAGGGACTGCAGCGTCACATGGGGGCCCAACCCCCCGGATTACTTCAAGTATGCCCTGGATGCGTCCTCGAGCCCGGGATTGGCCGACGCCGGCCTGACGGGGGAGGCCGCCCACCCCGGGCTACCCGCAAAATTCATCCACTGAACACCATGACACGTCGTGAATTCCTCCAACTCTCGGCAACCGCAACGGCGGGCGCTCTCCTCCCCGGCTGCGCCTCAAAGCCAAAGGGCCGCCCCCAGCCGAAGATCCCCCGCTGGCGCGGGTTCAACCTGACCGAGATGAACGGGCCGAGGCGGGACCACCCCTACCGGGAGAGCGACTTCGAGTGGATGCAGGGCTGGGGCTTCAATTTCGCGCGCCTGCCCCTCTCCTACTGGCAGTGGTCGAGCCCGAAAAACTGGATGACGATCGATCCCAGCGCGCTGGAGCCCCTCGACCGGGCCCTCGAGCTGGGGAGACAGTACGGCGTCCACATCTGCATGTGCCTCCACCGCATCCCGGGATACTGCGTCAATGGCCGCGAGCTCGAGCCCTACCAGCTATTTGGGAGCTCCGAGGACTCGATGCAGTGGGCGCTCGACGCCGCCGTGCTCCACTGGGGCACCCTGGCGGAGCGCTACCGGGACGTCTCGCCCGCGCGGCTGAGCTTCGACCTTATCAACGAGCCTCCGTTCATGGATGACCAGAGCCGGTACGTCCAAATTTGCAAGACGCTGATCGCGGGCATCCGCGAGAAGAGCCCCGACCGCCTCATCTTCGCCAACGGGGCCGACATCGGCCAGACGCCCGTCGTCGGCCTCATCGACGAGGGCATCGTGCAGAGCTCGCACGACTACCAGCCGAAGATGATCAGCCACTACAAGGCCGGCTGGGTGCCCGCCGCCGAGTTCGAGTCGCTCGAGGTGCCCACCTGGCCCATGTTCGACAAGCACGGCGTCCTCTGGGACAAGGAGAAGCTGCGCCTCGAGGACATAACGAAGTGGAAGCCCGTGACCGACCATGGGGTCCCGGTCCATGTCGGCGAATGGGGCTGCAACAACAAGACTCCCCACGAGGTGTGCCTTGCCTTCATGGCGGACGAGCTTTCCCTCTGGAAGGAGGCCGGCTGGGGCTGGTCCATATGGAACCTCCGCGGAAGCTTCGGGATCGTCGACAGCGGGCGGGAGGACGTTGCCTACGAGGACTTCCAGGGCCACAAGCTCGACCGGAAGATGCTCGAGCTTCTCCGTGAGGGATGACCGTCAGGGCCCCGCGGCGGGCCCGGTCAGCTCGCGCACGCGCTCGATGACCTCCATGCAGCAGCGCCCGCTGTGGTACGGGCATTTCCAGAGGCTCACCTTAGGCAGGGGAATCAGCGTCCCGTCGCGCTTCACCATATTGTTCCAGTCCCCGTACTTGCGATCGATAAACTTCGCCTGGATGAAGTCCCAGCTGCGGCGCGAGGCGTCGAGGTAGCGGGCGTCGCCGGAGATCTGATAGGCGTTCAAGAACCCGACCACGGCCTCGGCCTGCTCCCACCATTCCTTGCTGGTATGGGTGTAGCCGTGGGGGCCGCCCTCGCTCAAAACGCCGCCGTCCGGGTCCACGCCCTCCGCGAGGGTCACCCGGGCGATGTCGAGCGATATGGGCTTCACCTGGGCGACGAGTGCCGGATCCCCCACGACCTTCGCGGCCTCGACCAGGAGCCAGCTCAGCTCGATGTCGTGCCCGTAGGACACCTCCTCGCCGATCGGCGTCCAGTCATCCTTCATGAAGAGGATCAGGTGGTGGGTGCGCGGGTCTATGATGTGCCTCACCGTCATGTCGATCAGCTCGCGCTGGTTCGCGAGGAGGCCGGGGTCGGGCCAGACGCGCAGGAGTTCCGTGTAACTCTCCAGGATGTGGATGTGCGAGTTCTGCGACTTGGGCGCGTCGCCGAGGAGGTTGCGTTCGCCGGCGGCCAGCCTGCCCCACTTCCGGTCCAGCGCATCGTAGTAGCCGCCGTACTTGTGGTCGCGCGCGTGCGCCTCGATGAGGTTGTAGATCGCAATGGCCTCGTCCAGCGCGGGCTTCTCGCCGGTGGCCCTGTAATACTCCGAGAGCGCGTAGACGGCGAAGACCTGGCCGTAGATCTGCTTGTGGGAGTCGACCGGTTTGCCGTCCGCCGTGATCGTCCAGAAGATGCCGCCCGACTCGGTGTCGCGGAAATGGTCCATCAGGTCCCGGTAGGCCCAAGTGGCCATCTCCAGGTACGCCGGATCGTGGTACGTGCGGTAGGCCGCCGAGAAGGTCCAGAGGATGCGGCTCGTCAGGAGCGCCCCCCGGTTGGCCCCCTTGCGCACGGTCATGTCCGCTTTGATGAGGCCGTAATACCCGCCGTTCTCCGCGTTGCGCGTGTATTTCATCCAGAAAGGGAGGATGTCCCCCTTGAGCTCCTGCTCGGTGCTGGACGCCAGGGCCGCGAGCTCGGCGCCCCTGGGGTTCTGGAACGGGGCCGTGTCGGCGCGCATGGTGGGAAGTTGGGAGAGGGCGCCCAGCGCAAGGCAGGCGAGCAGTTTCTTGGGGAATCGCATGGTCTTTGGGGTGTCCGGACGGCTGTCGGGACACTGTGACCCCATCTGCGCAAATTTCCAGCGCCGCAAGCGGGTTTTATTCCCGGATTCGGCAGATATTTGAAGGCCCTTCGCCCCCGGTTTTGTTTGCGCTCCCGGGGCTTTGCCAAATTGTCCTTGGGGCAGTCGCGGCCGCGACCGCCGCCCCCAATCCAGCCCCAGGCCCGACTGCGCAACCCCATGCAGCTGCACGCTCTCGATATCGCAATAATCGTCGGCTACTTCGTGGCCGTGATCACCATCGGCCTCTGGGTGTCCCGAAAGGGAACCAAGGACCTCGACAGCTACTTCCTCGGCAGCAAGAAGCTGCCCTGGTACATGCTCGGCGTGTCGGACGCCTCGGGGATGTTCGACATCAGCGGCACCATGCTGCTCGTCTACTGGCTGTTCCTCTACGGCGTGAAGAGCATCTGGCTCCCGTGGGTCTGGCCCACGTTCAACCAGATATTCCTGATGATGTTCATGAGCAAGTGGCTCAGGCGCTCCAATGTCCTGACCGGGGCCCAGTGGATGCAGACGCGCTTCGGGAACGACCGCGGGGCGACGCTGGCGCAACTGAGCGTCGTGGCCTTCGCTCTCATCAACGTGATCGGCCTGCTTGCCTATGCGTTCAAGGGCATAGGCAAGTTCGCATCCGGGATCCTGCCGTGGCACTTCACCGGGGCGACGACCGGCATCCTCACCGACGACAACATCTACGCCACGATCCTCATGGGGCTCACGGCGCTCTACGCCATCAAGGGCGGCATGGTCAGCGTGGTCATCACCGAGGTCATGCAGTTCACAATCCTGACTCTGACGGCGCTGACGATCGGGATCATCGCATTGGTCAGGGTCTCGCCGGACATGATCGTGAACAACATTCCCGCCGGGTGGATGAGCCCGTTCTTCGGATGGAACCTGAACATGAACTGGGACGGGATCCTCAAGACGGCGAACGCGGCCCTGAGCGACGACCACAACGAGCTCTTCACGATCGTCTTTGGAATGATGCTCTTCAAGGGGGTCCTCGCCAGCCTCGCGGGGCCGGCCCCCAACTACGACATGCAGCGCATCCTCGCCACCCGCAACCCCCGCGAGGCGAGCCTGATGAACGGAATGGTGAGCGTCGTCCTCATGTTTCCCCGCTACATGATGACGGCCGGCATCACGGTGCTGGCGCTCACCTTCTGCCTGCCCCAGATACAGGCGATGGCCAAGCCGGACTTCGAGAAGGTGCTGCCCTACGTGCTGCAGTACATCCCGACCGGCGTGATCGGGTTCCTGCTGGCGGGCCTCGCCGCGGCCTTCATGTCGAATTTCGCCGCCACGCTCAACGCGGCCCCCGCCTACGTGGTGAACGACATCTACAAGAAGTACATCAGGTCCGACTCCGGCGGCCGGCACGAGGTGATGCTCAGCCGCGTCGTCTCGCTCGTCTTCCTCGCCGTCGGGATCCTCTTCGGCGTGCTCACGGACCGCATCACCGACGCGATGAACTGGCTGGTCGCCTCGCTTTACGGGGGGTTCGTGGCGGCGAACGTGCTGAAGTGGTACTGGTGGCGGTTCAACGGCTACGGCTACTTCTGGGGCATGGTCGCGGGGATCGGCGCCGCGATGGTGCTTCCACCGGTCGCCCAGCATGTCGTCGGCCACAGCTTCAACCTGCTCTTCACCTTCCCCATTCTCTTCATCGTCTCGATCATAGGCTGCCTGGCCGGCACCTTCATGACCAAGCCCGAGGACGACGAGGTCCTTATGAAATTCTACAGGACCGTGAACCCATGGGGCTGGTGGGGGCCCATCCGCGACAAGGTCATGAATGAGGACCCCTCGTTCGTGCCCAACACGGAGGCCGTCCACGACCTCACCAACGTGGCCGTCGGGATCGTGTGGCAGATGTGCCTCATGAGCCTGCCGATCTACATCGTCCTGAAGCAGTGGGCGTGGTCGGGCTCGATCCTGGTGGTGCTCGCCGCCACATCGGTCTACATGAAGTTCAGCTGGTACGACCGGCTGGAGAAGGCCTCGTAGGCGCCGCCGCGGGCGGAGCCCGGGCGGCCTCCTCCAACTCGACCTTGACGCTTCATTTTTCGGGGTCCTCCATGGTGGGGCCAATGTCCCCCCTGGCAGACTCCCCACGCGCGCTGGCACGGGGTTTTGCACGCCGCCTCGCCTTCTGCGCCCTGCTGGCGGGGGCTGCGCTCCCGGGGGCCCCGGCCCCACCGGCAGGCCCGGAGGGCGGCATCACCGAAAGGCCCCTCGCAGCGCGCCCACACCCCCGGGGGCGGACGATGTTCGTCAAGCTCTCCCCGGAGGAGACCGGGGTGCGCACCGAGAACGCGTACGACGACCCAAGGATGTGGGGGGACCTCAACCACGAGTTCGACTCCGGGTCGATCGGCACCGGTGTGGCGATCGGGGACTACGACGGGGACGGGAGGCCCGACATATACGTCGTCAGCAAGACCGGGGGGTGCCGGCTCTTCAGGAACCTCGGGGGCTACAGGTTCGAGGACGTGACCGAGAAGGCCGGGGTCGGCGCGACACCCGGGGTCTGGAACCAGGGCGCGACATTCGTCGACATCAACAACAACGGCCTCCTCGACATCTATGTCTGCCGGTTCAACGCCCCGAACCTCCTCTACATCAACCAGGGGGACGGAACCTTCAAGGAGATGGCCCGCGCCTACGGGCTCGACGTGAACGACGCGTCGACGATGGCGGCCTTCTGCGACTACGACAGGGACGGCTGGCTCGACGTGTTCATCCAGACCAACGTGCTCCACTACGCGGAGCACCCGGACGGCCAGAGGAACTACCTGTTCCACAACAACCGCAACGGCACCTTCACGAACGTCACGGAGCGCGCCGGCATCTCGGGCGAGGCGCACGGGCACTCCTCCGTCTGGTGGGACTTCGCAGGCGACGGGTGGCCGGGCCTCTACGTGGCGAACGACTTTGCAGCGCCGGACATGCTCTACCGCAACAACCGGGACGGCACCTTCACGGACGTGATCGACGCCACCGTGCCTCACACCCCGTACTCCTCGATGGGGTCGGACATCGGCGACGTCTCCGGCGACGGGCTCGTCGACCTCCTCGTCACCGACATGGCCGCTACCACCCACGAGAAGGACCAGCGCGGCATGGCCGACTCGCGAAGCCGCACCACCGAGGACGAGGCAGACCCCGGGCGGGCGCCCCAGTACGAGCGCAACGCGCTCTACATCAACACGGGCACGGGCCGCTTCCTCGAGGCCGCCCACCTCGCCGGCCTCGCGGCGACCGACTGGACCTGGTCGCCCCGCTTCGAGGACCTCGACAACGACGGGCGCCTCGACCTCTTCGTCACGAACGGAATGGACCGGGAGGCGACGAACATCGACCTTCTTGCCAAGCGGTCGGAATCCGAGACACCGGCTGAGAGGGTCCGGGTGATGCGCGACAGCCCCGTCCTCGCCGAGACGCACCTCGCCTTCCGCAACATGGGAGACCTCAGGTTCGAGGAGGTCGGCGCGGCCTGGGGCCTCGACCAGAGGGGCGTGGCCTTCGGGACCGCCTTCGGCGACCTCTCCGGGGACGGCAACCTCGACATCGTCTACACGAACTACCAGGGCGGCGTCACGATCCTACGCAACGACAACGACACGGCCCACCGCGTCGAGGTCGACCTGCGCGGCACCGTGTCGAACCGCTTCGGCATCGGCGCGGTCGTGAGGATCGAGAGCGCGCTCGGCGTCCAGGTCCGCCCGCTCGTGCTGGCGCGCGGCTACCTCTCCAGCAGCGAGCCCATGCTGCACTTCGGCCTGGGCGAAGACACGGTCATAAGGAGGATGACCGTCACGTGGCCCAGCGGGCGCGTCCAGGCGTTCGAGAACCTTGCCGTCGACCGGCGCTTCACCGTGACCGAGCCCCCGGCGCCGGCGCCGCCGGCCCCGGGGCCGAGGCCCCCCGTGCCCCAGTTTGAGGACGCGACCGAGGCCTGCGGCCTGTCCCTGCGGTCGCGGGAGGGCGCCGTCGACGAGTCGGCGCTCCAGCCCCTCATGCCCCTTCGCCTGAACCGCAGGGGCCCCGCGCTGGCGGTCGGTGACGTCGAGGGCGCGGGCCGCGACGACGTCGTCGTCGGGGGCACCACCCTCGACCCCCTGAGGGTCATGGCCGCCACCGCGCCGGGAAGATTCGAGCGGGGCGCCGGCGCGCCGGGCGCGCCGTCCCCCGTCGACGACGGGCCGATCCTCCTCTTCGACGCCTCGGGAAGCGGGAAGCAGGACCTGCTGGTCACCCGGGGGGGCAACGCCCTTCCGGCGGGCGCCGCGGAATACCAGCCGCGCCTCTTCATGAACGATGGCCACGGCGGCCTCGCTCCCGCCCCGGCAGGCGCCCTTCCCGAGCTGTCCATCGACGCGGGGGCCGTCGCGGCCGCGGATTTCGACCATTCGGGCAGGCTCGGGCTGTTCATCGGCGCGCGCGTCCTGCCCGGCCAGTATCCCACGGCCCCCCGCAGCGCGCTCCTGGCCAACCGCGGCGGCAGGTTCGAGGACGTCACTGACTCATTCGCGCCCGGCCTGCGCGAGGTCGGCATGGTGACCTCGGCCCTCTGGAGCGACGTGGACGGCGACGGGTGGCCCGACCTGCTCCTCACGCTCGAATGGGGCAGCGTGCGGTATTTCCACAACAACGGGGGCAGGGGCCTCGAGGATTGGACCGAGCGGGCTGGATTCGCGTCCGCGGGCACCGGGTGGTGGACGTCGATCGCCGCCGCGGACTTCAACGGGGACGGGCGACCGGACTTCGTGGTCGGCAATGTCGGCCTGAACACGCAGTACCGCGCGAGCCCCGGGCGCCCGGCGCTGCTGTACTACGGCGACTTCAAGGGCGAAGGCGAGGAGCCCCAGGTCGTCGAGGCGTACTACGAGGGCGAACGCCTCTATCCCTGGCGCAGCAGGAGGGACCTCGGCGCGGCGATCCCCTCCGTGCTGAGGCTCTTCCCCAGGAACAACGCCTATGCGCGCGCCACGCTCGGCGAGATCCTCGGCGACGACAAGCTGGCGGCCGCACGGAGGTTCGCCGCGACGGAGCTCCGGAGCGGCGTGTTCATGAGCCAGCCCGACGGCACCTACAGGTTCGAGCCGCTGCCCCGCATCGCCCAGATCTCGCCGCTGCAGGGCCTCGTCGCCGGCGACTTCGAGGGCAGCGGGCATGCCGACATCTACGCCGTCCAGAATTCCTACGCGCCGATCCCGCTCGTCGGGCGGTTTGACGGCGGCCTGAGCCAGCTCCTGCGCGGCGACGGCAGGGGGCATTTCGCGCCCGTCCCCCCCGCGGAGAGCGGGCTTGTCGTGCCCGGCGACGCGAAGGCGCTCGCGGTGCTCGACCACGACGGCTGGCCCGACTTCGTCGTCACCCGGAACAACGGGGAGACGATGGCCTTCCGCAACAGGGGCGTCCCAGGCCGACGGTCCCTGTGCGTTCGCCTCAGGGGGCTGCCCGGCAACCCAACGGCGGTCGGCGCGAGGATATCCGTCAAGCTCGCCGACGGGACCTCGCAGGCGAGCGAGGTCTGCGCGGGCTCGGGCCTCTACAGCCAATCCGCCGCCGCCTGCTTCTTTGGATATCCCGACGGCTCACCCCCGCTAAGGGTCGTCGTCCGGTGGCCGACCGGCGCAACGAGCGAGCACGGCGTCCCGGCGGGCTCGGTCGATCTCGTGCTCGACCAACAGCCACCTTAACGAGCTTCAATGCAATGGGATATGAGCCAGATCCGGTCCGGGCGCCAGCCGCCAGCCCTACGGGGTCGACGGCGGGCTGACCACGTCGATCAGCGTCACCTCGAAGATGAGCGGGGAGCCCTCCTGCACGCCCTCGGGCCATTTTCCGTGGCCGAAAGTGAGGGCTGGCGGCAGGACAAAGACGGCGCGGCTGCCGACCGTCATCATTTGCAGGCCCTCCCGGAACCCGGGGAACATCTGCGCCAGCTTGGAGCGGATCCGGTCCGATGAGAGCTGGGAAAGCTTCGTGGTGCCGTCCGCGGCCAAGGCATCGCAGCTTATGACCACCGTGTCGCCGGGACGGGGCCTGATGCCGTTCCTGCCCACCGAGACGTTGTAGCCGAGGCCGCTGTCCGAGAGCTGCAGGTGATAGCGCTTGGTCGCGTCCTTCATGTAGGCCACGAGCTTGCCGGGATCGAAAGGCTCGGCGGCGGGCTGCCCGGCCGATTCTATCGCGGCTATCTTCTTTCCCATCTCGTCCGCCAGCAGGCGCGAAGGGTCCCCCACGTCGTAGGGCTTGCCCCTGAACGCGGCGCGCATGCCGTCGGTGAACGCCCCGAACTGCTCGTCGGTCCAGCCGATCTCCCCGAAATGGCCGCCCAGGCCCACCGAGGAGCCGAACGCGGAATACGCGGCGAGCGGATAATCCCCCTGCGGCGGGCTCTTCGTCCCGGCATCGATCTCGTCAATCCTGCGGCTCACCTCGGCCGAAAGCCTGTGGGCCGTGGCGTCCATCTCGAAGGGCTTTCCCTCGAACGCGGCGTGCATGCCGTCGATGAACGCACCGAACTGCTCGTCGGTCCACCCGATCTCGCCGAAGTGGCTGGACTGCGCGATCGAGGAGCCGAGCCCGGCGAAGGCCGACATCGGGAACCCAGGGGCGGGCTTCGCCGGGGCGCCGGGCGCCTGCGCGCCTCCGGACGAGGCGGCGGCCAGCGCGGCCGCGACAACGGCGATCTGGAATATCCTGAGGGCTGTGAGTCTCATCATGATGGGGATTCTGCTGGGGGCGCCTTGCGGCCAAACTAGGCCTCGGGCCACCTGAAGCTCCTGAGCTCGACCCTCTTGGCAGGGTCCGTCCCCTCCCTCACGTGGTAGAGGTTGTTTACCTGCAGGCCGGAGACCACCTGCGTGAGGCCGGTGACCGGCCAGAATATCTCGACGCGCCTGACGACCGTGGCCCGCCCGACGCCGATCTCCTGGCGGAGCGTCGTCGACCCGAAGCTTCCCCCGGTGCCCACCGTCCGGTGGATCGCGCGCTCCCCCTCCCCGTCCTGGACGACGACCTTGACGCGCGCCCCGATGGCGGCGCGGTTTGTCCTCACGCCCTCAAGCCTCAGCTTCAGCCAATTGTTCCCGTGGCCGGGGTTCCTGAAGAGCTGGTTGTGGGCGTGGTCGCTCTCGACGGCGCCGCCGACCACCGAGTAGATGTCCTGCGTCCCGCTGTTGTTGATGTCGCCAAAGGCCACCGCGTGGCCCTTCTGCAGCTGGCCGAAGCCCCCGGAGGTCGTCACGTCCTGGAACCGCCTGCCGCCGTCGTTGCGGAACATCCTGTTCGGCACGAGGACCGAGAGGTCCGGGTTGCCGGTGCCGACGTAGAAGTCCAGCCACCCGTCGTTGTCCAGGTCCCCGAAGTTGGCGCCCATGGTGAGCAGCATCTTGTCCACACCGCACTCCCTGCTTGCGTCCGTGAACGTGCCGTCGCCGTTGTTGCGGTAGAGCTTGGCCCTCTGCCCGGAATATGGCAGGCCGATGTAGTCCGCGGCGATGTCCCCCACGTCCTCGATCGCGTACCCGTTCACCAGGAGGTCCGGCCACCCGTCGTTGTTGTAGTCGAAGAACCAGCAGGTGAACGTGCTCGGCGGCTCGGTCACCCCGGCGGCCCCTGCGACGTCCGTGAACCTCCAGGGCGCCCGCGCCGAGGTGTCTGCGCCTGCGGGCCCGTCGTTGCGGAAGAGGATCTTCTGGCCGTCGAGGCGGGAGAGGAAGAGATCCGGGCGGCCGTCGTTGTTGTAGTCCGCGCTCACCACGCCCTTGAAGAAGCCCACCAGGTTGACGCCGTGCTCGGCCGCGCATTCCGTGAACGTCCCATCGCCGTTGTTGCGGAAGAGCTCGCAGGGATTCGGGTCCGCCGGGTCCTTCGACTCGTTCGCGATGAAGAGGTCCAGCCAGCCGTCGTTGTTGTAGTCGAACCAGACCGCCGTCTGCGTCGGGTGAAACCTGAGGAGACCGGCCTCCTCCGTCACGTCGGTGAACGTGAAGTCACCATTGTTGCGCAGGAGCGAGCACGGATACTTGCCCTCGGTGCCGAGCCAGGCGCCCCGGAGCACGAGGACGTCCATGAAGCCGTCATTGTTGTAGTCGCAGTGGATCATGTTCAGCCCGCCCGTCAGGCCGGTGAGCCCGGCCTCCGCGGTGCGCTCGGTGAAGGTGCCGTCCCCATTGTTTCGGAAAAGGCGCAGCTGGCTGTTGACGCCCCAGGACGACACCATGAGGTCGAGGAGGCCGTCGTTGTCGAAATCCTCGAGGACCACGCCCCCGGCAAGTCCGTCGAGGTCGAGCCCCACGCTGGCCGCGATGTCGGGGAAGGCCTTGATGTCGTAATCCGACGCGAAGAGCTTCGGGTCCAGCAGCCACGCCGCGGGCACCTTGCCCGGGTATTCGCCGAGGGTCATGTAGGCTATGTTCAGGAGCCAGCGCGCGCGCAGGTCGCCCGGGTATTTCCCAAGGAGCTCGGTGAGGACCTCCACGGCACCGCGCGAGCCGCGCTGCAGCGTGTGGACGCCCTTGCCCTTTATAGGGAACATGCACGAGTCCGCGTTGTGGTTGGCGCAGCAGTTCTCGAGCTCGCCCATCCGCAGGTAGCATATGGCCTGAAAGGTCAGCCACTCGGGCTCCCGCCGCTCCTCCAGGGGCACCTTGCCGTCGACCATGGACTGCTTCACGATGTCGTACTCCTTGAGCGCCCCGTCAGGCTCGCCGGAATCCAGGAGCTGCCAGGCAAGCTTCATCCTTGTCTGAATGACCTGCTGGGGATCCGTCGCCTGCGCCAGCGCGGCGCGAAGGAGCGCCACCTGCTCCGCGTTGCGGAAGGGGTTGCGCAGGGGATCCGCCTCCCGGGTGATCTTCGCCAGGAGCGCGGCCATCCTGCGGGTGCTCTCGGGCTGCCGGAAGCGGGCGCCCACGGGCGCGTCGCCGGGAGGTTTCGCCCCCGGGGCGCCCGCAGCCTGGGCCAGCAGGCGGGCGGGCAGCGCAAACCCGGCGGCCAGCCCAAGGGACCCCCGTAAGGCGGACCATACAAACGCGCGGCGGCCGATGCCCGGGACGCCGTCCGCCAGCGGGGCACCGAGGCCCTGCTCCCCGGGCGCAGCCCCGGCGGGGCCATCCCGCGAGGAATCCGTCGGAAGCGAGGGGTTGCCCATAGCCCGTGGATATTGCGGGAACGCGGCCGCGGATGAAACCCTTTTCTGGCGGGCAACGGACTCGCGGCCGAGGGATCACGTCCGCCGCGCCCCAGCAAAAAGTCCGGCGGCTTTCGCCGCCGGACTTGAATCTCTTTGCTCTCTCCCGGGCGGGAGACAGCTGCCTCAGCTTAGAAGTCGAACGAGTTCTCGAGCTTCCACTGCATGCCTTCCTGGATGTAGGCCTGGGCGAGGCTGCCATCCGGCTCGTAGGCCGACGGCTGCAGGTGGTCCTTCTCGCCGACGCTCTGCAGGTTGAGCTGGATGCGCCAGTTGACGTTCTTGTAGACCTTTCTCGAGTAGCCGAGCCACATGTCGACGTGTGAGTCCGTCGGGCCGTAGAACGGGTCGTTGACGTTCAGACCGCCATGCGTGACCGAGGCGACCGCCGCGTAGTTCGGGTCCGTGGAGTTCACGTTCACGAAGTTCGGGTCGAACTTGTATCCGAGGATACGGGAGGCCTCCATGCGAAGGCCGCCGCCGATGAACCAGCCCTTGATCGGGCCGCGGTCGAACGTGTACGTGGTGACGAGGTTGAGCCTCCAGGGCGAGACCTCCGGGGCCTCGTGGCCCTGGTCGTTCAGCTCAACGGTCCACGGGGCGACAACGCTGGCATTCCAGTCGGCGCCCAAGGTGCCGCATTGGTTACACCACATGCGGACCTGGCCGCCGGGTCCGTTCATGAATCCGGTCACCTGGCTTATGAAGGCCTGCATGGCCGGGTCGATGTTGCTGTGGGAAGCGTCGACGTGGGTGTAGTTGAGCGTAAGGTTCCAGTTCCTGACGGGCTGGGCCGAAAGCTCGATCTCGATGCCCTTGGACAGGTTGTCGACCGTCGTGACGTGGTCGCCGAAGTTGGAACCGCCGCCCTCGTCGGGGCCGCTCGCATCGTTGACTCCGTCAACAAAGCCCGAGGCGAGGAGCCCCGTGCTCTTGGCAAGCGTGGGGTTGATCGGCGGCGTCAGGTTGTAGCTGTTGAAGAAGTTCGCCGAGAACGGATTGTTGAGCC
>Ga0302326_10002868_pt1 | contig 41352 bp, 40 predicted proteins | sample Palsa_T0_3_FD_202264 | JGI IMG/M metagenome (GOLD analysis project Ga0302326, IMG submission 202264) | Peat permafrost microbial communities from Stordalen Mire near Abisko, Sweden - Palsa_T0_3 | ecosystem: Environmental > Terrestrial > Soil > Palsa > Peat permafrost | place: Sweden: Abisko... | reverse complement strand
ATCGCGATCGCGTCAAAATCGCCTGGAAGTTCGATCGCCAGGCCGCCCGCCGCAAGTTTGGCTACAAAAGGAAATCTTTCACACGGTCAAAGACCTAGTGTCCTGTCCTTGCTGTGCCCCAAGTGGGGCGGACGCCCCCGTCCGCGCGCGACCCCCTGGTCGCGCTTCTTCGATCATTTCTCAAGTTTTAAGCGCGATAGCACACGAGCATTCGTTCTTTTTGCCCCTATTTGCGCAAGTACGCCGCCACAAACCCCGCCCCCCCGCGCGCGCCCGCTTCGGCGACCGGCGTAAGCGCGCTGCCGGGGGTGAAATCCCGGGCGGGGATGTGGCATACGTACGCCGTGCCGCGAAAATCGTACAGCCGCCGCGCTAGCGCCAGAAGTTCGGCCGGCGCCATGGAATGTGAGATTGACGATCGCCCCGCTGTGGCTCCGAGGCGCTCCCACCGGACCGTTTCCGCGCCGGGATCGGCATCGGCGAACACCACGGTTGTGGCATGCGCCATGGCTTCGGCGAGCTCGGGCGTCAGTTGCTGCACGCGCCGCACGTCCACTCCAGGCCCGGCGCTCAGAAGATCGGCCAGCCTGTGGGCGGCGCCATCGTCGCCGCGGAGCGTATTTCCGATCGCGAAGACCATAGCGCCCACCATCAGCTCCGCGCCACTCGATCCAGCAACTCGCCCGCGCGGTTCCGTACTTCAACCATCAGCGGCATCTTGCCGAGGGCGTGCGTGGAGCACGAAAGGCACGGGTCGTAACATCGTATGGCGGCCTCCACCCGGTTCAGCATTCCTTCGCGCAATTGGCGTGGGAGCACAAAATGTTTGGCCGTTTGCTCGACGGCCTGGTTCATGGCCAGGTTGTTCTGTGAAGTAGCGATCAGCAGGTTCGCCTTCCGGACCAACCCGTCCGTGTCCACGAAGTAGTGATGGAACAGCGTGCCCCGTGGCGCTTCACAGGAGCCGATGCCCTCCCGCCGGTTAGGCATGGCTTTGGTGCGCACATCTTCACTCAGCAGTTCCGGATCCCCAATCAGCTCCTCGATCCGCTCTACGGCGTGCAGCATCTCAATCAGCCGCGCCAGATGATAGTAAAAGGACTGGCATACCGCTCCTGTAGCGCGGTGTTTGAACTCCCGCAGCTCGCGGTCGGCGCGGGGAGTGCCGGTCGAAGTAGCCACATTGAGGCGCGCCAGCGGCCCCACCCGGTAAAGGCCTCCGGGATAGCCGAGAGGTTTATAAAACGGGAATTTCATGAACGACCACTCCTCGCTGGCCTCGCCCAGGTAAGTGTCATAGCGCAGCGGATCGAGACCCTCGGCGACCGTATTGCCTTCGCTGTCGGTGATCCGAATCACGCCGTCGTAGTACTCGAGGGCGCCATCGTGGTTCACGGTGCCGAGGAAGAGCGACGGAAAGTTGCCGATGTGTTCGATCTCCTCGCGAAAGGACCCGGTGATGGATTTCATGCGATGCAACGCGGCTTCAATGGACGCCAGGGACTCCGGCACCCAGGCCGCGATTTCGTCGCGCGTGGCGGCAGTCACGGCTGTTTGCACGCCGCCTGGAACGCTCCAACCCGGATGGATGCGCCTGCCTCCCACCAGCTCGATGACGCGTTGCCCGAATTGCCGCAGCCGAATCCCGCGGCGCGCAAAGGCGGCGTCCTGTTCGATCAGCCCGAAGAGATTTCGTTTGCCGGCCTCCGCGTCCATACCCAGCAGCAGATCCGGCGACGACAGATGAAAAAAACTGAGAGCGTGGGATTGCAGGATCTGCGCGTAATTGGCCAGCCGCCGCTGCTTGACCGCCGCCGGGGGCGCTTCCACGCCGAGCAGCGCGTCGCCGGCCTTGGAACTGGCCAGCACATGGCTCACCGGGCAGATGCCGCACACCCGCGACATCAGGCCGGGCATCTCGTGCAGCGGGCGGCCCTCGCAAATCTTCTCGAACCCTCGAAACTCCGTCACATGGAACTGTGCGGATTCCACCTCGCCCCCATCGTTGACCCAAATGGAAATGGTGGCGTGGCCTTCTATTCGCGTGACTGGCTGAATCAGAATGCGCTGGGGCATTATCCGAACCTCTGCACTTCCCCGGAGGGCTCGCGCCCCTCGAGCAGGTCCACCAGGCAGGCATGGATGGCCTCCGCGGATGGCGGGCAGCCCGTCAGATAGTAATCCACCTTCACGGTTTCATGGACCGGCCGGACTCTGGGCAGCAGTTTCGGCACCACGCCATTGCCCGACGGTATACCCCGCATGATCGTGGCGGTTTCCTGGTAGGCGCGGTTCAGGACATCCTCCAGCCGAAACATATTTCGCAGCGCGGTCACATTCCCGGTCACCGCGCAATCCCCCAGCGAGACCAGGACCTTGCTGCGCGCGCGAATTCTGTGGATGCTTTCCAAATGGTCTTGATTGGCGACGGCCCCTTCGACCAGCGTAATGTCCGCCTCGGGAAAATCCTTCAAATCCGTGAACGGAGAAGCGCACAGCTCCACGCGGCCCGCCAGGTCGATCAACCGCTCGTCGAGGTCCAAGAACGACATGTGGCAACCCGAGCAACCGCCCAGCCACACGGTCGCCAGGCGCGGCTTATGGGTCAGCCGATCCATTGTTTTTTCTCCCGCGCCGTTACGATGTATTTCAGGAACTTGCGATCCTTGCGCATGCCGCCCACCGCCGTGCCTTTCTCGAAGAGCGCGCCCGTGGGGCATACCTGGACGCACTTTCCGCAACTGGTGCAGCTATCGGCAGTGCCCCATGGCTGGCCCAGATCGGAGATGATGCGCGAGTTAGTGCCGCGTCCGAACACGTCCCAGGTGTGCGCGCCTTCCACCTCGTCGCATACCCGAACGCAGCGCGTGCACAGGATGCAGCGGTTGTGATCCAGCCCGAAGCGCTCGTGCGTCAGATCGACGGGCAGCGCAGGGAACTGATAGCGCACGCGCACGTGATCGATCCCCAGTTGCGTGGCCAGGTCCTGTAGCTCGCAATCGCCGTTCATCACGCATACCGAGCAGACGTGATTGCGCTCCGCGAACAAGAGCTCCACGATCAAGCGGCGATGGGCGCGCAGTTTGGGTGTATCGGTATGCACCCGCATGCCTTCTTCTACGGGCGTCAGGCAGGAGGCCTGCAGCTTGCTCCGGCCCTCGATTTCGACCAGGCAGAGCCGGCAGGCTCCCACGTCCGAGATCCCGCCAATGTGGCACAGGCGCGGGATCGCGATGCCGTTGTTCCACGCTGCGCTGAACAGGGTTTCGCCGGCCACCCCGGTGACCGTCTTGCCGTCGATTTCCAGTGCCTTGACGCTCATGCCAGCACCTCGGCTTCCATCCGGCAGTGTCCCGCCGGGCATTCATGTTGCGCGATGTGCGCCTCGTACTCCGGCCGGAAGTAACGCAGCGTGCTCATCACCGGGTTGGGCGCGGTCTGCCCGAGTCCGCACAGGCTGGTCTCCCGCAGCAACCCGGATAATTCTTCGAGCATGGCGAGATCGTCCTCGCTGCCCTCGCCTAGTGTCATGCGCCGGAGGATGTCGTGCATCTGCACCGTGCCGGCGCGGCAGGGAATGCATTTGCCGCAGGATTCGTCCATGCAGAACTCCATGAAGAAGCGGGCCACATCGACCATACAGGATGAATCGTCCATCACGATCAGGCCCCCCGATCCCATGATCGAGCCGATGCGGGTCAGCGCCTCGTAATCCACCGGCGTGTCCAGAAGTTGTTCCGGGATACACCCGCCCGAGGGCCCGCCGGTCTGCGCCGCCTTGAACTTGCCGCCCGGAACGCCGCCCCCGATCTCGAAGAGAATGGTGCGCAACGGCGTGCCCATGGGAACTTCGATCAAACCGGTGTTGGCGATTTTGCCGGCCAGCGCGAACACCTTCGTGCCTTTGCTGGCCGCCGTGCCGATGCCCGCGAACCATTTTCCGCCCTTTTCAACGATGGGTGGAATGTTCGCGAAGGTCTCTACGTTGTTGATCAGCGTGGGCTGGTTCCACAGGCCGCTTTCCGGGGGATAGGGCGGGCGCTGGCGCGGCTGCCCGCGCTTGCCCTCGATGGAGGCGATCAAGGCGGTTTCCTCGCCGCACACGAAGGCCCCCGCGCCGATGCGCAGGTCGATGCGAAATCCAAAGCCGCTCTCCAGGATTCGCGATCCCAGCAGGTGTTCGCGCTCGGCCTGCTTGATGGCCGTTTGCAAACGTTGGATGGCCAGCCCGTATTCGCCGCGCACGTAAATGTAGCCCTGCTGCGCGCCGACGGCGTAGCCGGAGATGGCCATGCCCTCCAGTACGCGGTGCGGATCGCCTTCGAGCACGCTGCGGTCCATGAACGCGCCCGGATCGCCTTCGTCCGCGTTGCAAACCACGTAGCGCGTGGGCGAGATCTGCCTGGAGACCAATTCCCACTTGAGACCGGTGGGATAGCCCGCGCCGCCGCGCCCGCGCAAGCCGCTAGTCTTGACTTCTTCGATCACCTGGGCCGGCTGCATGTCCGCCAGGACTTGCGCCAGCGAGCGGTAGCCTCCGGCGGCGATGTAATCGGTGAGTTTTTCCGGGTCGACGCGTCCGCTGTTGGCCAGCACGATACGCATCTGGCGGGCGAAGAAGGGAGCCTGCAAGTCGATGCGGCGCTCCGCCAGGCTCGGGCGATCGGGAGCGTCCGCGCGCGCCAGGGCCGCGGCGTCGGAAGGCGTGACATTGCCATAGAGCGCCGTGCCGGAGGCCGCCAGCACCAGCGGCCCGCGGCTGCACATGCCCATGCACCCGGTACCGCACACTTCCACCTTGTCCGCGCGTCCCGCGGCCTTGACCTCCGCGGCGATGGCGCTGCGCAGGCCCTCGGCGCCGCACGAAATACATCCGGCGGCGGTGCAGCAATAGATGCGCTCCTCCAACGCCTGTTGGCGCTCCTCTTCGGCGGCTTGCAACTGGTAAAGTTCCTCGGTGGTCATAGCTAGCCTAAGCGGTCCAACTCCGCGGCGAGACCTTGCCGCGTAACCCGCGCGAGAATGTTTCCGTCCGAGATCACGGCTGGCGCCAACCCGCACGAGCCGATGCAGCGCGCCGTCTGCAAGCTGACGTTGGAGCCCGCTCCGCAGCGCTGCTGGGCCAATTCCATAAGACCCAGGGCGCCCGCCACATAGCAGGCCGTACCGATACAGACGACCATGGTGTGCTCGCGCTTGGGCTGCAGCGAAAAGAAATGATAGAAGCTCGCCACTCCCAGCACCCGGCTGGGTGGCAGGCGCAGCTTGTGCGCGATGGTCCGCATGCGACCGGGGGAGAGGAATCCGTAGAGCTCCTGGGCCGTATGCAGAACTTCAATCAGCGCGTCGCCCGCATATTGGTGACGGGACATGGCGCGTTCCAGCAGCTTTTCGCGGTTGTCCTTGACGGCAGCAGGCTGCGCCTGCGGTTTCGTTTCGGCGATTGGCATATTGTGCTGCCTAAGGCCCATTCTAGCTTGTGTCGAAGACTCACGTCACATGACGTTGCTGTAGCCGGCGGGGGTGCGGCCTCTGACGATCGCCGCGATTACCACCACTATAAATGGGGTCGCAAACGCCGAGAGCAAAGACCCGAGAATGCCGTACCACACGGCTAAACCAGTGGGAACTGCAAAGATGGCGCCGACCAGGCCGCCTTCAAAGAATGCCAGCAGGAACTCAGCCTCTCCCAGCCGGCATCCGCCGGTGAAGTTGAAGCCACAGGCCGGGAAGCGGTTGGCGGGACAACAGAAGGGTTCGCCAATCCCGGCTACCCTAGCGAGGCAATGTGGCGCCTCGCGCTAATGCTCGCGGCCAACACGAGGTCTTGGAACGGCCGGGCATCAAACAGCGTCCGCGTAGCCAACTCCTGCTTTAGGGTAGCTGCGGTGCGCGTGAGATCCCGATAGATGGCCCGCAACTCGCGAACCGTCGGCTTGTGGCAGCTCCTCGCCAACGCGCTGGTCAGCTCTCGCAGCACGCCGATGGGGCGGCCATCGTGAATATAGGGTCCGTCCCATTGAGGTCGCTTAGCGATTTCAACACCCGAAATCTCTTCGCCTCAAAAATGTACCACCGATGTTCCTTGTGAACGTGCTCTGCCTGGGCTACCGCGAGTCCGAGCTCGAACGGAATATTAAACCGGGGCGTCCTGGCCTGTGGGAGTCAACCTCGACGCGGAAAAGGTCGTGAAACGAGTACCGGCACGTCCCGAGCAAAGGCATCAATCGATCCAGCAGCCGCTGACTCCCCGGAATCTGTAAAACGGCCTGCGGGATCAATCCAAACCCGCTTAGTCCCGCGATGAACGCCAGGTATAGGGGCTCAAATTGCTGGTCAAAAGGAATGTTCAAGAACGCGAAAGCCGGATCTGTCTTTGGAGGCGGGCTGCGGCGTCCTCGCATCCGGCTACTATTAGCGGGTGCTTAGATTGGGCTTCCTGGCAGCGGCACGCCTCAGAGCCTTCTTCCGCGCTGTCGACCCATTGGCTCCGTGTTCCGCGGCGCTCAGATCCATCAGTGCCCTGACACGCCGAACGCGCGAATCTGGCACGCCGATCTTCCGCGCCACCTCGGACGTCGTCGGGAAACGAGTCGTTATGAGCGCCTTTGCCATGTCCTTAATTGTAATTCATCAGAACGATCTCGGCCACCCGCAGCATTGACGCGGTAAGGTGACCGGACACTCGCCTATTCGCCCGCGGTGCGGGATACGCGGACTGCCCGGTTCGACGCACTATGCGCCACCACCGGCAGCCGCTTGCGCTGGCTCTTTTTCCCGCGTTGCGTGGCGGCTGCCATCACCCGCTTAGGAGCCGCACTCTCCCGATACGCCACCGGAATCAGCAACCGATCGCCGGCCGCCGGCGAAGCCTGCTTCAGTCCATTCGCCGCCGCGATGCTTCCCCCCGCCATCCCATACCGCTTGCCGATGGACGCCAGCGTCTCCCCGCTCGCCACCTTATGCATGCGCCACGAAGCGCGCCGCTCGGCCGGGATCATTTGCAGCGACGCCGACAGCGTGCTGCCTGTCCCCTTGGGAACATGCAACACGTATCCGGCCGGCGCCACGCCCCTCAACAGCGCCGGATTCAGATCCTGCAGCTCCGCCATCGGCGCGTCGGTCAAATCCGCCACCAGCCCCAGGTGCGTGGGCGCCGCCGCCTCGATGGTGTCGTACTCCAGCGGCGCTTCCGGAACCACGCCTTCCAACCCGTACTCCGCCGCGTTCTTGGTCATGATGGTCATGGCCAGGATGATCGGCACGTAATTGGTGGTCTGCTCCGGCAGCACGTGGCGGCTGCGCAACTCCCAGAAGTCCGCATATCCGGTGCGCTCCACTGCGCGCGCCACCGCGTTCGGCCCGCAATTGTAGGCGGCCATCGCCAGGTACCAATCGCCGAACATGTTGTACAGATCGTGCAGATGTCTGGCGGATGCGCGCGTAGCCTTCTCCGGATCGAAGCGGTCGTCCGTATCGGCCGTGCGCATCAGCCCGTATTGCTGGCCGCGCCACGCCACGAACTGCCACATCCCGCCGGCGGCTTTGTACGAGATGGCCCGCGGGAAAAATCCCGATTCGGCCTGCGCCAGGTGGATCAGCTCCTGCGGCACGCCCTCCTCCTGCAAGATGCGCTGGATCATCGGGCGATAGCGGCCCGCCCGCTCCAGCCCGGCGATCAGAGTCCTGCGCCCGCGTCCCGAGAAATAGTTGATATACCCCAGCACGGCGTCGTTCTCCGAGAGCGGAAGCTGCGAAGCGGTCGCCTGCACCTGCTCCTTCACCCTGTCCTTCAGCTTGGGATCCACCGGAAAGGTCATCTGCAGGATGTCTTCCAGGGGCGCCTTCTCGAATCGGGCTTCGTCCACATCCGCACTCGCGCCCAGCCCTGCCAGATCGTAGCGATGCACCGCGTCCACCATCTCGTCAAGCCGGGCTTGAAACGCCTGCCGGTCCGAAGGATTGTTTCCGGAAGCCTCCAGCATCAAGTCGATGGCGGTGTCGAATTCCCGGCGCGCCCGTTCCGTATCGTCTGCCTGGTAGGCCTGCTTGCCCCGCTGAAAGGCCTGATCCGCGCGCTGCATCAGCAGGTCGCCCTCGGATGGCGCAATCGGCAACTTCTGCACCAAAATGGCAGGTGCATCGCTCAAATAGGGATTCGGATCCAGCATCGGCGGCTCCACGGCCTCCACCGCAGCCGCCGGGGCCGGCGTGGAGGGCAGAAACGCAGTTTGGAACTTGGACTGCTGGTTATAAGCGCAACCGGAAATTCCCAGGGTCGCGGAGGCGCCGAAAATATAGAGAAATCGCTTGGTTCGATTGGTCACTAAAACGATCCTTCGAACAGCTTTACAAGGGTACCAGCAGGAAGCTGTAGCCGAAATGAAACCTAGAATCTAGCGCATTGCCCGGTCGAGGTCAACCGGGTCGTCGAAAGTATACGTGTGTCCGTACGACACCTCCCTCTATTCTACTCCTCTTCTTCCTCTTCACCGGTCTTGGCCGCCTTAGCCGCCGCGATGATCTTGTCCGCCTGCAGCGAAGGCACGTAATCGTAATGATCGAATTCCATGGTGAAGGAGCCGCGCCCCTGCGTCATGGACGTCAGATCGTTCTGATAGTTTAGCATTTCCGCCATGGGCGCCTGGGCCCGGATAAACTGAGTATTACCTTTGGTATCCATGCCCGCGATGCGGCCGCGGCGGCTGTTCAGGTCGCCCATCAGGTCGCCCGCGTACTCCACCGGCGCCTGGATTTCCACGTTCATAATGGGCTCCAGCAGCGCCGGCTTAGCCTCCTGCATGGCATTCTTGAACGCCTTGCGCGCCGCCAGCTTGAAGGCTAATTCCGACGAATCCACGTCATGGTACGACCCGTCGTATAGTACTACCCGGAAATCTACCATCGGGAATCCGGCCAGAAAGCCGTTTTCGGCCGCTTCCAGGATGCCCTTCTCCACCGCCGGGATGTAGTTCTTGGGAATCGAGCCGCCGAAAATCTCGTTGACGAATTCGAACTTGGCGCCCCGCGCCAGCGGCTCCATTTTGATCCAGCAATCGCCGAACTGGCCGTGCCCGCCGGTTTGTTTCTTGTGGCGGCCCTGCACGTCGGCGCGGCCCCGTATGGTCTCCCGATATGGAATCTTCGGCGCTTTCAGGATCACTTCCACGCCGTAACGCTTCTTCAATCGGCTGGCGACCACTTCCACGTGCTGTTGGCCGCTGCCGCCCAGCAGGAATTCCTTGGTCTGCGGATCCCGGTAAAACCGTAGCGATTGGTCTTCTTCCAGGATGCGGTGTACCGCGTTGCCCATGCGGTCCTCGTCCTGCCGCGATTTGGCCTCGATGGCGAACGCGATGGACGGCTCCGGAAGCTGCACCGGCGGATACGTGTACGTCACGCCCTTATCGGCAAACGTATCGCCCGTCATTGTATCCTTCAGCTTCGCCACCGCCCCGATGTCGCCCGCGTGTATTTCCGTGACCGGCGTAATGGTCTTCCCTACCGGCACCCCGATGTGCGCCAGGCGCTCCGCCGTGCCCTTCTGCACGTTGTGAAGGCTGGCGTCGTTCTTCAGCACGCCCGAGTAAACCTTGAAATAGGTGATCCGGCCCGCGAACGGATCGGCCGTGGTCTTGAAGACAAAGGCCGAACAAGGGCCCGCCTCGTTAATTTTGCAGGCTTTCTCCTCGCCGTTCATTTGCACAACCACCTCGCGCTCGGTGGGCGCGGGCAGGTTGTCTACCACGAAGTTCAGGATCAAATCCGTGCCGATGTTGTGTAGCGCCGAGCAGCACAGCACCGGGAACAGGCGCATATCTCGTGTGCCCTCGCGCACGCCGTCCAGAATATGTTCCGCCGGCAGCGTGCCTTTCTCGAAAAATTCTTCCATCAGCGCGTCGTTGCCTTCCGCCACCAGCTCCACCAGCGCTTCGTGCGCGGCTTGCGCGGCGTCCGCCAGGTCAGCCGGGATGTCGCTCTCCTTGCCCTTGCCGTCCCCATCCGGCGTGTACGTGTAGGCTTTCATCCGGACCAGATCCACCACGCCCTTGAAATCGCGCTCCGCCCCGATGGGGATCTGCACCGGTATGGCGGTGCGGCCAAAGGCTTCCTGCACACTGCCCAGGGCGCGCTCGAACGACGAGCGCTCCCGGTCGAGCTTGTTGATGATCACCGCGCGCGGCAGCTTGTAGTCGTTCGCGTAGCCCCAGACCTTTTCGGTCTGCACCTCCACGCCCGCCACCCCGTCCACCACCACCAGCGCGGCGTCGGCGGCCACCAGCGCGGCGCGCGTATCGTTGATAAAGATGTTGTAGCCGGGCGTATCGAGGATATTGATCTTGGCCTTCTTCCACTCCGCTATCCCGATGGCGGTGGAGATGCTGACCTTGCGCTGGACCTCCTCCTCGTCGAAGTCCGTGATGGTGTTGCCTTCATCCACCCGCAACAGCCTGTTGGTGGCCCCGGCCGTGAAGAGCAACCCAGCGGTGAGCGTGGTCTTGCCGGAATCGCCGTGGCCCACCACACCGGCGTTCCGGATATCCTTGCCTTCGTACGTTTTCACAGACCGGATGGTAACACGTAGGACAGGCCTCCCGGCCTGTCTTGCCCATGCCATTCCAACTCATCCACATCGTCAAACAGAGCGATGTCGGTGCGCAGCGTGGCGAGCCGCCGGAACAGCAGCGCCAAGTCCCGCTCGCCAGCCAGCGTCCGCGCCAGCGAACCGGCATTGACAACGTCCACGCTCCACCCGCGCCAGTCCTCCGGGATCGCTTCGATATGCCCGAATTTGGCGAGCACCGCCGCGGTCGACTTCGCCCCCCACCCGGGCAGGCCGGGGTAGCCGTCCGCCGCATCGCCCACCAGCGCCAGATAATCCGGAATCGACGCCGGCCCGACGCCGAACTTCTTAACGATGGCGTCCTCATCGAATGTGACGCGCGTCCGCCGGTTCAACTGCACCACCCGCGTGCCGCGCACGCATTGCGCAAGATCTTTATCCGGGGTGCAGATAATGACGTGTTCCACCCGCGCGTCACGAGCCGCAATGGCCGCCCCCGCGGCCAGCGCATCGTCCGCTTCGAACTCCACCATCGGCCACACCAGGACCCCCGCCGCCGACAGCGCCTCTTCCAGCAATCCGAACTGGGCCAGCAGGTCCGGTGCAACCCCTTCGCCGGTCTTGTAGCCCGCCCACAGCCCATTGCGAAAGGATTCGATGACGTGATCGGTCGCCACAGCCACATGCGTGGCGCCGCCGCGAATCATCCCCAGAACCGACCCCAGCACGCCGCGCACGGCGGCCACCTCGCGCCCATCCCGATCCCGCGCCGACGGCAGCGCGAAGTAGTGCCGGAACAACTCGTATGTGCCGTCGACAAGATGAACGTCCATTATGAAAGAAGCCAGCGGCTCCAAGACAACGTTACCGGATCGGAGGCGACTGTATCAAGGGCGTCGGACCGCTCCGGATAAAATCAAAGGATGAAGCCTCGCTTGTATCTGGAAACGACCATTCCGAGGTGCCTGACCTCGCGGCCGAGCCGGGATTTGATCATTGCCGGCCACCAGCAGATCACACGAGATTGGTGGGAGAGCCGGTGCGGAATAAACGCATGTGCAGGCCCTGCACTGTGGAGGTGGCTCAGGGATGAGACTCCGCCACCCGGTTTTCTCTCCCTAACGATGCAGAGGCCGGCGCTGTTCTCTTGAGGCGGCCCATTGGCGTCGACCAGGATCCTTTGTCCGGGAGGATGCGGACCTCGATGTGGAACTCGGAACAGTACCGATATGTCTGATCGCGGTCAGCGGCGATTTCTTGCCGGGCGCGCCTGCTGCGGTTGGTCGCGCTGGCTGGCAACCTGAGCGTACATGGCATCCGGCGCGAGATCAATCTCACCAGGCCATGCGACTGCGCCATAATCGATAAAGACCTGCTCGAAGAACCGCTCATCCCGCAGTGGCGCGAGAACACCGGTCAGTTCCTCCGGCCGCAACCGCACACGCCCCGTCGCGCCGTCTTTGAATCGAACAAAGAGGCAGTAGTGCGGCTCTGGTTTCACTTCAACTACGTCCCAATACATTGAACAAACGCTCCGTTCAGGCCAGCGGTTCAATCTTCGCAGGGGCTCTATTCTCGCGGCAAAACCGCCAGGCTTCCAACAATTCCTCTCTATGTATCGTCGCCCATTCCAGGACTAGGTTCAAGGCCCGGCGGGGTAGTTCGCCCTGAACCACCTCCAGCGTGCCTAAATCGACCGTTGCTTCGAACTCACCATACCGAGCGTGAAAGTGTGGCGGCGGGTGATCATTGAAGAACATCCGGATCAAAATGCCATAGAACGCACTGATCGTCGGCATTCAATTGACCGATTCTACCACCGTACAGGCGCTACCTCGAAATCACCATCCCGTAGCGCGCCCGTAATGCCGCGGCGCATCACTCCCCTCAAACCGAAGCAGGTTGTTGCGGCGCTGCTGAGGGCGGGCTTCTGTATCCCACTTGTGTGCTGTCCCGCTTAAAACTTGACCAAGATCGAAGAAGCGCGACCGGGGGGTCGCGCGCGGACGAGGGCGTCCGCCCCACTTGGCGTACTTGGGCATTGTCAAGAATTAGCCAGGACTGGGCACTGGGACAGAGGTCCGCGTAACCGTGCAGTCCACGGCGGACTAACCGCCGAGTTTCATCAGGCAACGGATTCTGAAGCAGGCGGGGCTTACCGAGGAGGAATTCTTGGTTCTGCTCTGATGGTGCGACGCGACTCCGCATCGATGGTACTTTATGCACATGCACACTACCGTTCGCTTTGCCGCGCTTGCAGTTTTGCTGGTCTGGCACCCACGCAATGGAAGATGCGAGGTCAAACTTCCGGGGATTCTCAGCAGCCATATGGTGTTGCAGCGCGACAGGCCGATCCACGTCTGGGGCTGGGCTACGCCGGGTGAGAAGGTTGCGGTCGCGCTGCATGGAGTCAGCCGCGACATCGCCGCCAACAGCTTGGGAGCCTGGAGCGTTTTCCTGCCTCCCGAGGGTGCGGGCGGACCGTATGAGCTTACGGTGACCGGGAGCAACCGGATCGTTCTGGACGATGTTTTGATCGGCGACGTGTGGTTCGCGTCGGGCCAGTCGAATATGGAGATGCCGTTGAAAGGCTTTCCCGGCGCGCCTTTGAAAGACTCGGCGGAGGAAATCGCGCACGCCGGGCAGGCGCAGATGCGGCTGCTGCACATCCCCAACAAGGCCGCGGATTATCCTCTGCGGGACAGCGCCGCATCATGGACTGTTTGCTCTCCCGAGACGGCTGCCAGCTTTTCGGCGGTAGCCTACTTCTTCGGGCGGGAGCTTGCCGCGCGCGAGCGGGTACCCGTCGGACTGATCGATTCCACTTGGGGCGGCACCGTGGCCGAAGCTTGGATGAGCCTGGAAGGCATCGCGGCGGATGCGGGGCTGATGCCGGTGTTCGCCACGCGCGCGCACATGGTGAAGGCGCAAGCCGAGGCCGCGGCGATCCTGGCGCAGGAGCGGCGCGAAGATCTGGCCGCGCGGCAGACGGGGCAGGCGCCGCCGCATCACGACTGGCGCCCGGACCCCGCGTCCTGGGCTCCGGCCGCGTTGTTCAACGGCATGGTGGCGCCGGCGGTGGGGTATGCGATTAAGGGGGTGATCTGGTATCAGGGCGAGTCGAACAGCCGGGCCGGGTTCGCTCCGATGTACGGCAAGGTCCTTCCGGCGTTGATTGCCGACTGGCGCGCGCAGTGGCACGAGGGCGATTTTCCGTTTCTGTTCGTGCAGATTTCGAGCTTCGGATCGGGCGCGGACGAAGGATGGGCGACGATCCGCGAGGCGCAGCGGCGCAGCCTTTCGGTGGCGAATACGGCGATGGCGGTGACCATCGATGTCGGGGATCGGGACAATGTGCATCCGGCGGACAAGCAGACGGTTGGCGCGCGGCTGGCGTTGGCGGCGCGGGCGCTGGCGTATGGCGAAACCGTGGAATATTCCGGGCCGCTGTTTCGGCAGGCGACGGCGGAGGGGGAAGGCATGCGGGTGTGGTTCGATCATGCGGCCGGCGGACTGGTTGCCAGGGGCGGCGCGCTGGAAGGGTTTGAGATTGCGGGGGAGGATGGCCGGTTTGTGGGCGCGGCGGCGCGGATCGAGGGGAAGACTGTCGTGGTTGGCGCGGCGGGGGTGGGGGAGGCGAAGTATGTCCGGTATGGCTGGGCTAATTCGCCGGTGGTGAATCTTTATAATTCGGAGGGATTGCCGGCGTCGCCGTTTACTTCGGAGGATGGTTGGGCGGGGCGGTGAGGCGGGGGATTCGGTCGCCTTGCTTGGTTTTGAACAATCGCCAAATACGGGGTCGTCATCTATTGGAGTGAAGAGGACGAGGCGTTCGTCGCCGAGGCGCCCGAGCTTCGGGGTTGCGCTGCGCACGGCCCTACGCAAGAGCGCGCCCTCAGCAACGCGCAGGATGCGATTCGCCTGTGGATCGACGTGTCGGAGGAGTTTGGAGACGCGGTCCCTGAGCCGAAGGGACGCCGGTCGTTCTTGGCCTGACGCTTTGTGTCGATTGGCTCGCGCACGGGTTTGGTGGCCGGGCTTGCAGCCAACCGTCGCGCGTTCGGGTTCGGCTCCGCCGAACTGAATAATGGAATTGCCGGTGGCGCTACCCGCTGCCGCACGCGCGGGCGTTTTACGTCCAGTTGCCGCCATTGGGACGGTTAGGGTCGCCAAGCCGACTTATGGGGAGACCCGCTCTGTCGGCAGTTCTTTCACGTCCCCCGGAATGTACTCGCCGGTTTCCACGGCGCTCTCGAGGTAACACTGGATGGCGTCCCGTGCCATGCCGCGCGCTTTCTTCCATCATTTTGCCGTAGGTGCAGATTTCCGGCAGCGCCGGAACAAAGACGTTGAAACCGCCTTCGGGCAGTGGCTCGAAGACCACGGTGTAGCCGTATTCCCGGCGTCCCGCTGCGATTGTACGACTCCCAGCCATGTACGTGGATAATGCCCGCAAACGTTGCTTTCATTGTATGGTCCCCTCCCCTTTCCATCAAATCGCTGCCCGGCGACATCCCGAACCCAGCAGTAGCAATTTTCCAGTTCACCGCCCGAGAAAAGAGTCTCGCCCTCCTGTTTTCAATCACTTGCGCCAAATGCCCCCAAGCCCCCCAAACCTACCCCAGTAACATGTAAGCGAAAGGAGCGGGCTCCACAGCGCCCGCAAACACACATGCACCCACAGCAGTACACCGGCCTCCTCCACTCCCTCCGCGCCAACCAACACATCCTGCCCGGCGAGGACCCCGCCGAATTCCTTGCACTCCTCCAAGACCACCTGGACCGCCTCCGGCCCATTGGCACCGCCGAAGAACATGTGGTCCTGCGCATCGCCGCCTGTCAATGGCGTCTCGCCCGCACGATGCGCATGAAACCCGGAAAACCCGCCACGCCTCCGCCCATAACCGAGCCAACCAAACTCGCGCGCTACGAAGCCAGCATCGCGCGCTCCCTGGCCCACAGCCTCCGCTTGTTGAAAATCTATCGCGAGGCCCGCATCGCCTCCACCCGGTCCGGCACCCGAAGCGCGCCTTTCGAGGCCCCCGCCGCCCGCTGAAATTTACCGCCGGAATGAACCGGCGAAATTGGCTTTGGCCATTTTGTAACTACAGGCAACTAAGCAACTTATTGGCTTAGTTCGGAAGAAAATCGACATGGCGACCGAAAAACAAATAGCGGCCAATCGCCGCAATGCACTGAAATCGACCGGCCCACGCACCCCCCGCGGTAAGGCCTTCACCCGCCTCAACGCGCTCCGCCACGGCCTGCGCGCTACTGCCGGCACTCCGCTAGGCGAAAATCCCAAAGAACTGATTCAAATCCGCAACCAGTTCATGAAATGCTGCCGGTGCCCGACTGTCGAGCAAGTCCACCTGCTCGAGCAAATGGCCACCGCACGTTGGCTGTGGCTCCATTGGCTAAGCACCGAGACCCGCGCCCTCGGCGAAGCCTCCTCCAAACCTCCGGCCATTCAAATCGCCATCCTTGACCGGCTCTCTCTACGCCAGGCCCGCTATGAGCGCGCGTTCGCGAACGCGTTTCGGGAATACCAGCGATCCACTCGCCTTTGACCGCGCGCAATTGGTTTCGACCATTTTGTATATCTAAGCAGTTAAATAACTTATTGGCTTAGAACGTAAGGAAATGCTATATGGCTACCGAAAAACAAATCGCGGCTAACCGCCCCAATGCACTGAAATCGACCAGCCCCCGCACTGAAGGCGGTAAGTCCGTCTCCAGCTTCAACGCCCTGCGCCACAGCCTGGGCGCCAAGCCCGATGGTCTGTCCATCGGAGACGTCAACGAGCTGTCTCAAATCCGCCGCGACTTTATCCGATCGTTCCAGCCGCGAACCCCCCAACAAGAACGCTGCGTCGATCAGATGGCCTTCGCCCGCTGGCAACTGCTCCGCTGGCAACGCGTTGAGGCCGAGGAACTCAGCGAACCCTCATTCACCGACCCGACGCGCCAGGCCCGCGCGATGGAACTGCTCGCTTACCGCCAGGCCCGTCAGCAGGGAGCCTTCACCAAGGCGTTCGAGCGATACCAGCGATCCACCCGCGCCCTGATATCATAAATATTCCCATGCAAATCGAGAAGGTCTACGAGCCGCAGCGCTTCGAACCGCACTGGGCGCAGTGGTGGATCGATTCCGGCATCTTCCACGCCTCCCAAAAAGCCCTGCCGCGCGTCTTCTCGCTGGTCATCCCGCCCCCGAATGTCACCGGCTCGCTGCACATCGGCCACATGCTGGAACATACCGAAATCGACGTCACCATCCGCTGGCATCGCATGTGCGGCGACGACACCCTCTGGCTGCCCGGCTCCGATCACGCCGGCATCGCCACCCAAATGGTCGTCGAGCGCAAATTGGCCGAAGAAGGCCTCGACCGCCGCACCATGGGGCGCGACAAATTCATCGAGCGCGTGTGGGAATGGAAGGCGGAATACGGCGATCGGATCAAGCGCCAGATGATCCGCCTGGGCGCAAGCTGCGACTGGAGCCGCGAGCGCTTCACCCTCGATCCCGGACTCTCCCGCGCCGTCCGCGAAGTCTTCGTCCGCCTCTACGAAAAGGGTCTCATCTACCGCGGCGAATACATGGTCAACTGGTGCCCGAGCTGCCATACCGCCCTCTCCGACCTGGAAGTCAAAAACACCGAAACCCAAGGAAATCTCTGGCACATCCGCTACCCCATCACAAACGCGGACACAACCACCAGCCACCAGCCACCAACCACCAGCCACGTCGTCGTAGCGACGACTCGTCCGGAGACCATGCTGGGCGATACCGCCGTCGCCGTGAACGCCAAAGACCCGCGTTACTTCCACCTGCACGGCCGCACGGTGGATCTGCCCCTCATGAACCGCCCCATCCCCGTCATTCTCGACGATCTCGCCGACCCCCAATTCGGCACCGGCGCGGTCAAAGTCACCCCCGCCCACGATTTCAACGATTTCGAAGCCGGCAAGCGTCACAACCTGCCGCGTATCACGGTCATCGATGAGAACGGCCGCATGACCGCCGAAGCCGGCCCCTACGCCGGCCTGGACCGCTTCGAAGCCCGCCGCCGCGTGGTTGCGGATCTCGAAAACCTCGGCCTGCTCGAAAAGGTCGAGCCCTACACGTTCGCCATAGGCAGATGCGATCGCTGCGGGACGGTGGTCGAGCCACTCATCTCCACGCAGTGGTTCGTGCGCACCAAGCCGCTCGCCGAAAAAGCCATCGCAGTGGTCGAAACCGGCCGCATCCAGTTCATCCCCGAGAACTGGACCAAAACCTACTTCGAGTGGATGTACAACATCCACGATTGGTGCATCTCGCGCCAGTTGTGGTGGGGCCATCGCATCCCGGCGTGGCATTGCCAGGAGTGCGGCGAAATCATCGTGGCGCGCGAAACGCCCGCCAGTTGCGCGCGCTGCGGCTCTTCGCAGCTCGTGCAGGATCCCGACGTGCTCGATACCTGGTTCAGCTCCGCGCTGTGGCCCTTCTCCACGCTCGGCTGGCCCGACGAAACCGAGGACTTGAAGCTGTTCTACCCCACCTCGCTGCTCATCACCGGCTTCGACATCCTGTTTTTCTGGGTGGCGCGCATGATCATGATGGGCTGCGAGTTCATGGGCGAAATCCCCTTCCGGCAGGTCTACATTCACGGCCTGGTGCGCGATGCCGAGCGCCAGAAAATGTCCAAGACCCGCGGCAATACCATCGACCCGCTGGTGGTCGTCGAAAAGTACGGCACCGACGCCGTGCGCATGGCGCTGCTGCTGGGCGCAGCCCCGGGCACCGACATCGTGCTCTCCGAAGACCGCATGGAAAGCACCCGCTCTTTCGCCAATAAGATCTGGAACGCGGCGCGCCTGCTGTTCGTGAATATGGAGCGCTCCGGCGTCGATCCGTGGCTCCCCAACCGCCTGGAAACTTTTCGCCCCGAGGCCGGACCCAGCCTCGAGGTCGCCGTGGAAGACCGCTGGATCTTCAGCCGCCTGAACACCTGCGCCGAACGCGTGAACCACGCCATCGAGCAGTATCGCTACCATGAAGCCGCGCAGTTGCTCTGGCACTTTTTCTGGCACGAATTCTGCGATTGGTACCTGGAGCTGAAGAAACCCAGCTTCCGTGAAAACTCCGGCGTCAACGCCGACTGGCGCAACGTGCTGTCCGCTTTTGAGATGGCTTTGCGTCTGCTGCATCCGGCCATGCCATTCCTTACCGAGGAGCTGTGGCAGCGGCTCAAAGGCGATGCGCCGCGACCCGTATCGATTGCGCTCGCCGAGTATCCGCAGTATAGCCGCCAGAACACCGACTTCGCCGCCGAGCGCGAAATCGGCATGCTGCAGGAGATCGTGACTCTGGCGCGCACCCTGCGCACGGAGATGAAGCTCGATCCCAAGCTGCAGTTGCAGGGTACGCTGCACGCGCGCGGCGATGCATTGGAGATCGCGCGCCGCCACGCCGATGCCATGCGCAGGCTCTCCGGCGTCGCTCTGGAATTCAGCCCGGACCCGCCGCCCGCGGGCGCCGCCAGCCGCTCCACCTCCCAGTTCGACCTGGTGCTGCACGTCCCGAAAACCCAGACGGATGCGGTGCGCCGCCGCCTCGAAAAGGAAAGAGACCAGCTCATCAAGAACATCGCCAGCTACAAAAAGCAGCTAGCCGGCGAGTCCTTCTTGAGCGGCGCCCCGGAACACGTCGTGACCGCCATGCGCGCCCGTCTGGCCGAATACGAAGCGCAGCTAGCCAAAATCGAGGCGGCCCTAGCCGCCCTGGAGTAGTTTCTTGCTTATCCGCGTTTATCCGCGTTCATCAGCGGCCAATATTAATTGCCCCAACCCGCTCGATATCGACCAAGTTCGCCGCCAACTCCCCAACCGCCGGATCGCCTTCTTCGAATCCATCACCTCCACCATGCACGAAGCCGCCGCCATGGCCGCCGCGGGCTGCCCTTCCGGTACGGCTGTGGTTGCCGATGAGCAGACCGCCGGCCAGGGCCGTCACGGCCACGCCTGGCATTCCGAGCCGGGCGCAGGTCTGTATCTCTCCGTCGTGCTGCGTCTGCCGCTGCCCCCGGATTCCCTCCCCGTACTGACGCTGGCGCTGGGCCTGGCCGCCGCGGAGACCATCGCGCGCGCCACGGACCTCGCTCCCGATCTGCGTTGGCCCAACGACGTCATGCTCGGCGATCGCAAGACTGCCGGCATTCTGGTGCAACTGGTCGATTCCGTAGCCATCGCCGGCCTCGGCGTGAACGTCAACCACCCGGCCTTTCCGCCGGAGATCGCTGCCGAGGCCACTTCGCTGCGCCTCGCCTCCGGCCGCGCGCACTCGCGCGAGGATCTGTTGATCGGCCTGCTGCCCACCATCGACAGCTTCTGCCGCATGCTGGTGGAAGGCGGCCCTCAGCCGATTCTGGATCAGTTCGCGCGGCACTCCAGCTACGCCCGCGGCAAACGCGTGCGCGTCGAACAGTCCGGAAGCATCGTTACCGGCACCACCGCCGGCCTCGATCCGTCCGGCTTCCTGAAACTGCGCGCGGATGACGGCTCGGAATCCCTTATACTCGCTGGAGGAGTCCGCCCAGCCTAGCGGCCTGCACAATGCTACTCGCCCTCGACGTCGGCAACAGCAACATCACCATCGGCGCATTCGACCAGCGCCGCCTGGTCAGCCAATGGCGGCTGCGCACCGTCCACGGCCAGACCGCCGACGAGTGGGGCGTCCTGCTGCGCAACCTGTTCGCGCTGGCATCCCTCGATTCACCCGGCGTGGACGCCATGGTCATCGCCAGCGTGGTCCCGTCGCTCGATTCCAACCTGGCCGCCATGGCCCAGCGCTATTTCCAAATCGAGCCTATGTTCGTCACGCCCCAGACCGACATCGGCATGGCCATCCGCTACGACGATCCCAATCAGGTGGGCGCGGACCGCCTGGCTAACGCCGTGGCCGCCTTCCACAAATACGGCGGACCCAGTGTCGTGGTGGACCTGGGCACCACCGTAAACTTCGACGTGATCTCCGCCAACGCCGAATACCTGGGCGGCGTTATCGCCATCGGCATCGGCATCTCCATCGAAGCCCTGTTCAGCAAGACCGCGCGCCTGCCCATGGTGGACTTTCGCGAGCCGGCCAAAGTGATCGGCAGCAATACCGTGGCCAGCATGCATTCCGGGCTTTATTACGGCACATTGGGCATGATCGACGGCATCCTGGATCGCATCGTTGCCGAGCTCGGCCCGCAAACCAAGGCTATCGCCACCGGCGGCCAAGCCGCGCTCATCGCCCGCGGCTCCCGCCACCTGAAACACATCGATGAGCACTTGACGCTAGCCGGCCTGCAACTCATCTGGGAACGGAATGCCGCCAAGTGAGCGACGACTGGGTTTACAACTACTTCAACTACTTCACCGAGATCGAAACGCACTTTCAGCGCGTGCGCGGTACTAGTCTGTTTCTATTATCTCCGCTCGATTGGGCGCTGGTGGAAAGCTGGAAAAATGCGGACGTGCCGCTCGCAGCCGTGCTGCGCGGCATCGACATCGCGTTCGAGAAATGGCGCGGCCGCAAGAAGAAAACGCAAATGGTGAACTCGCTGGCGTTTTGCGCGCAGGCGGTTTTGACCGAGGCGCAAGTAATGGCCGGAACCGCGCCGCGCCCCGCCGCGCGCGAATCCGCGCCGCCCTTTCCGCTGGACGATTTGCGCGAATACCTGGCGCGCAACGCCGCGGCCGTGCGCCAGGCGGGCCCCGATTATGCCGGGATCGCCTCCGCGCTGGAGCGCCTCGCCGCGGAAGCCGAGACGCACTACCAGGATCTGGAAGATCTGGAGCGCCGCCTCACCGTGTTGGAGGAAAAGGCCGTCGCCGCCGCCCGCAACCGTCAGTCCGAAGAGCAGTTGCTGCATGTCCGCCGCGAGCTCGATGCGCAACTCCGGCCCTATCGCTCCAAAATGACCGCCGAGCATCTGGCCCTGCTCGAGAAGCAGTACCTGGAACGCAACCTATTGGAAAAAGCCGGTTTGCCCCGCTTGAGCCTGTTCTACATGCGATGACCGCAACTCCGGAGGCCTGCCGTGCGTCTCACTAACTGTAAGCGAGATCTTCCAAGTTAGGTTCCACTCCCATGGATGCGGAACCGGCCGGCGGGTATGCTCCTCCGAGTGCCCGCCGGTTTTTCTTTTTGCGCGTTGCGCGCGCGTTGTAGCATCGTAATATGCCAGCCAAAGGCGCCCCCCCTGTCCGCGAAATCTTTCAGATCAAGGTCGCATTGTCGGATTCCGACCCGGAGATCTGGCGCCGCCTGCTGGTTCCCGCGAATATGACCCTGCACGCGCTCCATATCCTGCTGCAGGTCGCCATGGGTTGGGACGGATCCCACATGCACGAGTTTCGGAAAGGGAAGCAATTCTACGGCACGCCGAATCCTGAAGAGAGATTCTTCAACGTGCCCCGCACCACCGACGACCGCAAAGTGCGGCTGGATGAAGTACTGCTGCGTCTGGGATCCGATTTCGTCTACACCTACGATATGGGCGATTCGTGGGAACACGCCATCGTGCTCGAGAAGCGCCTGCCCGTGGACCCGAATCTCAAGTACCCTGCGTGCCTGGGCGGCGAGCGCGCCTGCCCGCCCGAGGACTGCGGAGGCATCTATATGTTCCAACAGTTGCTGGAGGCGTACCGCGACCCCGAACACGAACGGCACGAGGAAATGTTCCAGTGGGCCGGCGAAGACTGGGATCCGGATACCTTCTCGCTGGATCAAGTCAACCAAAGACTCCGCGGCCGTCGTCGCCGGGCCGCGGCCGTCGGAAAGCGGTAACCGGAGCCGCCGAATCCGCTAAGCTAAAGGACAGGCCACCCGCCTGCCCCAACATGCCATTGCAAAGCTACGCCATCACCCAAGGCCGCGACCGCGCGCCCGCCCGCGCCATGCTGAAAGGCATCGGATTCACCGATGCGGACCTCGCCAAGCCCATCATCGGCGTGGCCAACACCTGGATCGAAACCATGCCGTGCAATTACAACCTGCGCGAGCTGGCCGTCAAAGTAAAGGAAGGCATCCGCGCCGCGGGTGGCACCCCCATGGAGTTCAACACCATCGCCATCAGCGACGGCGTGACCATGGGCACCGAAGGCATGAAAGCCTCCCTGGTGAGCCGCGAAGTCATCGCCGATTCCATCGAGCTGGTGGCTCGCGGCCACATGTTCGATGGCATCGTCGCGCTGGTGGCCTGCGATAAGACCATCCCCGGCGCGGCCATGGCGCTGCTGCGGCTCAACGTACCCAGCGTCATCCTCTACGGCGGATCGATTCTGCCCGGACGCCACAACGGCCGCGACATCACCATTCAGGATGTGTTCGAAGCCGTGGGCGCCAACGCCGCCGGCCGCATGTCCGACAGCGAATTGCTGGATATCGAGAACCACGCCTGCCCCGGCGCGGGCGCGTGCGGCGGGCAGTTCACCGCCAATACCATGGCCACCGTGCTGGAGCTGATCGGCCTTTCCCCCATGGGCACGGCCGCGGTCCCGCAAGTGGACGCGCGCAAAGCCGATGTCAGTTTCCGCTGCGGCGAGATCGTGATGGACGCCGTGCGCGCCAACCGCCGGCCGCGCCAGATCGCCACGCCCGCGGCTTTCGCCAACGCCATCGCGGGCGTGGCGGCCACCGCCGGATCCACCAACGCCGTGCTGCACCTGCTGGCCATGGCGCGCGAGGCCGGCGTGGCGCTGGCCATCGACGATTTCCAGGAGATCTGCCGCCGCACTCCCGTGCTGGTGGATTTGAAACCCGCCGGACGCTTCGTGGCCGTGGACGTGGATAAAGCCGGCGGCATCGGCGTAATCGCCCAGCGCTTGGTCGAGGGCGGCTTCGTGGATGGCTCCGCGCTCACCTGTACCGGCCGCACCTTCGCCGAAGAAGCCGCCGATGCCCGCGAAACTCCCGGACAGGAAGTGGTGCGCCCGCTCTCGAAGCCCCTCAAGCCGCGCGGCGGCATGGCCATTCTGCGCGGGTCGCTCGCGCCGGATGGCTGCGTCATCAAGCTCGCCGGCCACGAGCGCATGCAGCACCGCGGCCCGGCGCGCGTATTCGATCGCGAAGAGGACGCCATGGCCGCCGTCACCAGCGGCCGGATTAAGCCGGGCGACGTGGTGGTCATCCGCTATGAAGGCCCGCGCGGGGGGCCGGGCATGCGGGAGATGTTGGGCGTGACCGGCGCCATCGTGGGCGAAGGACTTTCCGAAAGCGTGGCGCTGGTGACCGACGGCCGCTTCAGCGGCGCGACGCACGGCTTCATGGTGGCCCACGTGGTGCCCGAAGCATACAATGGCGGACCCCTCGCCGCGGTGCGCGAGGGCGATTCCATCGCCATGGATGTGGATGCCGGAACGATGGACCTGGAAATCGCGCCGGAAGTGCTCCGCGAGCGGCTGGCGGCCTGGACGCGGCCCGCGCCGCGCTACACCTCGGGCGTGTTCGCGAAATACGTCGCGCTGGTGGCCTCTGCTTCCGAAGGCGCCGTCACCGTCGCGCCAACTTCACGCTAAACAACCAAGCCGCCGCCGCGGCCCATCCGCCCAGCACGTCGGCCGGATAGTGCATACCCAGATAGACGCGCGACAGGCCAATCGCGGCGATCGGCGCAGCCGCCGCGGCATAATACCACCAGCACCGCGCGCGGCCCGCGGTGCGCGCCGCCGCGAAGACCGCCAGCGCGCCGAAAAACGCGCACGATACCAGCGCATGGCCGCTCGGAAAGCTGTACCCCATGGGTTCGGCGACTCCGAAGAACGTGGCCGGCCGCGGCCGGTGAAATACCAGCTTCAGCAACTGGTCCAGAACTTCGGCGCCGGCTACAGTGACCGCGAACAGCAACGTTCGGCGCGGCCTTTCAGCCCGCATAAGAAATAGAAACAGTGCGCCCAACGCGATCAGCACGACAGGCTCTCCGATCAGGCTGACGCCACGCATAACCACCGTTAACGCCGGGCTGGCGTGCGCGTGTACCAGCATGCGGATATGATCGTCGAACTGCTGCGTGCCGCCGTGGTGCACCTCTTCCGCCAGCCACGCGAAGAACAACAGCGCGGCAATCAGCCCAAACCACGCGCGCGATGCCATCGCTCCAGTGTATGCCGCATTGTGGCGCACGCTCGCAGCGCGCCGCGTCGAGACTCGCCTCGACGCATGGACGGTACTGTAATACACTGGTGAGTCCGTTATGACCAAACGCCTGCTGATCCTGCCCCTCTTCCTCGCCCTTGGCATCCTGGCGCTGTTCGTCTCGCGCACCGACGCCAGACCCGAAACCATCTCACAAATCGCCCCCGGCGTCTGGTTCCGCGAGGGTGACTTGAAGAACCTGGGCCACTGCAACAACATCGTCATCGAGATGAAGGACTACCTCATCGTGGTGGACGCCAATTTCCCGAGCGGCGCGCGCGCCACCATGGCGGATGTCAAGCGCGTCTCGTCCAAACCGGTGAAGTACGTCTTCGACACCCACCATCACGGCGACCATTCCTACGGCAACGCCGTCTGGACGGATGCGGGCGCCACCACGCTGGCCTATCGCGGCGTGGCCGAAGAGATGCGGCGCTATGAGCCGGCCCGCTGGCAGCAGAGCGAAAAAGAGCGCCCGGACGTGGCCGCCATGCACCGCCCCAGCGTCGAGCCGCCCAAGCAGATCTTCAACGAAAATCTGTTCGTGCTGGACGATGGCGCGCGCAAGGTGGAGTTCCATTTCTTCGGCTGGGCGCACACCCGCGGCGACGGCTTCGTGTACCTGCCCAAGGAGCAGATCCTGTGCACCGGCGATGCGGTCGCGAACGGTCCATACAACTACACCGGCGACGGCAACATCGGCAACTGGCCGGAAGTCCTGCGCGCGGCGCAAAAGCTGAAGGTGAAGACCGTGCTGCCGGGCCACGGCGTGCCAGGCGGCCCCGAAGTGATGGCGGGACAGGCGCAGTTCATGATCGAGCTGCGCAAGGCGGTGAAGTCCGCCGTGGACCAGGGCAAGAAGCCCGCGGATCTTGCCAAACTGCAACTGCCTGATAGTGTGAAGAATTGGGTCGGCGACGGCTTGGCCGCGCAAGCCAAGGACGCTTACGAGGAGATTACGCAAGGCAAGCCGCACGGCGAGATTCTGGGGGGTAAGTGACTTTCGATCTATACTAAGAACTGAAGGGATAACGCCCCATCACTGCGGAGCCAATCGTGAATGACTTGGACCGGCTGCATGAAATTATCGACAACCTGCCCCCACGGCGAGTGCATGCCCTGTTGACCCTTCTGGATGCTCCGGAGTCAATTTGATCGTGAGGCGTTCGCTCGCGGTCTCGCGGAGGCTCCCGAAGACGAAGTTGACGAGCAGACCGCCGCCCGCGTTCTGGCCGCCGAAGCCGAACAAGGACAGAGCATCGCTCACGCCGAATTGAGGCGCCGGCTTGGGTTGTGAAGCACCTCCTGGTTTATAGACCCGCCGCTGAGCGCGCGCTCATTCGCATGGATATCGCGCCGATGCCGAGCGCATTATCCGGGACGTTGAAGCCTTGCCGCGGCGGGCACGGAGACAGCAAGCCGCTGAAGGGTGCCCTGAAAGGCCGTTATCGCCCGCGCGTCGGCAAGTGGCGCATCTTTGTCCTGGTCGCCACCGGTCGATAGTACATCCGTATTTCTGCGCCTGTGCAATTTGGAACGGACTGAACCCCGTAATATGATTGCCGTCGTCCCACACGTCATGGTGAGCCACCCAATTCGTTCCCGAAGCCACGTTTGGAGGCATATTCAAGGGCAAAGGCGAACAGAATGTGATAAGTGCCTGCCTGCGCGGGTGTATCGACCTGAACCTGAGGCGGGAAGGTGTATTCCCCTGGTGCAGTGGATTGGCCGGTTGCAGCCCCCCCGGTCGCCCTGCCCCGCCCGGTTCAACAGCAGCGTGCGGCCCAGCGATTGGATCGCGTCTGGAGGATCGGCGCGCGTCGGCACTTTGTTCAAGTTTATAGCGAATTCGAAGTTTCTTGAGCATTCTCGCCGCCAATCGCCACTTTCCTAGTTGAAGGAGATATTCTCATGACGTTTCTCAACCGCCAACGCTGGCACAGCCTTACGGTTTTGGGAGTGCTCGCGGTGTTGCCCGCCTTTGCGCAGTTCTACGGCGCGCCAATCCCGACCCAGACGAAAGTAGAGGCAGCCCAGAGCAGCACGCTTTTGGCCGACAACTTCACGCTGTGGACGACAAGCTCCGCATTCCTTACAGCACTAGCTGCCGCATCGTCATCCCCGCTGGCGTCGTTTGTTACTCCGCAACTGAGCTTCAGCCAGTCGGGGATGCAAATGACGGGGCCAACCGAAGATTACCAAACCACCGGCGTGCAATCGCTGTCAGCTTTCACCGCGCCTTACACCGTCGTGACATACGTAGCAGCCACCCAAGGGACAGGAGATCCGTTTGAGATCTTTCTGGCGAGCGCCGATCTCACACAGTTCCTTACCGTAACCGCCAACGTGAGTCCGGTTTACGGCGGTTTTTGGGCAACAGCTCCCAACATCAGTCAGATCTGGCAGCTTGGTGAACAGTTCTAACCACCGATTTCACCCGCTTTCAACAGACTCTACGAAATCACAATCGCCGTAGACGCGCAGGGCGCAGGCAGTGTGGGGGTGCGGAGCGGCGGCAAGGTACTGGGCAATGCTTCCGATCTCCAAGCCGGCACCGGGCCATTCTACCTCGTTCTGGGTCAGCGGATAGGGAACGCTCCAACAGGATCGCTAGTCGCAGACTGGTATTACGTAAGGGTCACTACCCCCTGAGCGCGAGCGAGCGAGTGCGGGGCAGCAGGCAAACGGCCATTTGACGGGCACTCCGCTATCCCGGGTTGCCCGTCGTACTCTCGAATCCAAAGGATGACCCGGTCGTTAATACTGCCGTTGCCGCCGGTGCCGGCATCCTGTGCGTCCGGGATCGACACTTCTACGAACCGGCCGTCGCGGCCTTTTGCGGACGGGGGGATATCAGTATCATGGACGATCTCTCGTTGCTTGAACTCCTCTCAGTGAAGCGTTCCCGCTGACCGCGCCCAGTTTGACGCACCCCCTTCCCGTCCGCTATCCTGAATTTGTCCTGATAGAGGCGCGGCGGCCATCAGTAGCCGGACTGGAATTTCCGACGGAGCTTCGGAAATCCGGCAAAAAGGGGCCGATTGTAGTTCCGCCGAAACCGGCGCGGATAGCTCATGGCCGCGGCGGTTGGGGGGTAAGGCCAACACCTGCCCACTGTCACCCGATTCTGAATAGGCGGGTGGAGCGCTATCGGAAGCGAAGACTCGCCGGATCTCCCCGCGTCTTTTCTTCTGCCTTCGTCTCCGCCCGCGCGCTGTGACTATGCACCTTTTCGAGCTAACGCGGGCGCTCATCGATACCGAATCCATCACCGGCAACGAGGAGCGTGTCGGGCTGCAGTTGCTGGATTACTGCTCCGCGCTCGCCGCCCGCTATGGCGGCCGCGCCGAGCGTTCCGAAGTCGAACCGCGCCGTGCCAACATCTTCGCCTGCTGGGGCGACCGGCCCACCGTCACGCTCTCCACCCACATGGATACCGTGCCGCCGTTCATCGCCAGCCGCGAGGATGGCGACTTCATCTGGGGACGCGGCGCGTGCGACACCAAGGGCATCGTCGCCGCCATGCTGAAGGCCGCCGAGGCGCTCCTCGAAAGCGGCGTGCGCAATTTCGGAGTGCTCTTCGTGGTCGGCGAGGAACGCAACAGCGCGGGCGCATACCACGCGGCGGCGCGGCCCCAAGGCGCGCGCTATCTGATCAACGGCGAGCCCACCGAAAATAAGCTGGCGCTGGGCTCCAAGGGCGCGCTGCGGTATGAAATCGCGGCCACCGGACGCATGGCGCACTCCGCGTATCCGGAGCTGGGCGAATCCGCCATCGACAAACTGCTGGATGCGCTCGCCCGCATCCGCGCGATCCCGCTGCCGGTCGACGAGCTGCTCGGCCCCAGCACGCTGAACATCGGTACCATCGCCGGCGGACACGCGCCCAACGTCATCGCGGATGAAGCCAAGGCCGAAATCTTCGTACGCCTGGTTGGCGACTCGACCGCTACCAAGGACGCCATCGCCGCGGCCGTCGCCGGTAAAGCGGAGGCCCGCGAAATGATCGAGATTCCGGCTCTGCGCCTTGGCTCGCTTCCGGGAATGGAAACAACAGTGGTCGCCTACACCACCGACATCCCGGCCTTCGGCGGCGCATGGGGCACGCCGTTCCTGATCGGGCCCGGCTCCATCCATGTGGCCCACACGCGCGACGAGCGCATCCCCAAACACCAACTGGAAGATGCCGTGGGCATCTATCAAAATATGGTGAGCCGGTTGCTCACTGAAAAGAACTAGCCTATGGAAACCAGAATCGAAGTCGGCATCCTCGGCGCCACCGGCATGGTGGGCCAGCATTTCGTCAAATTCCTGCAGAACCACCCGTGGTTCGATCTGAAGTGGCTGGGCGCCAGCGACCGCTCCGCCGGCAAACGCTACCCCGTCGCCACCGCCTGGCACCTCAGCGGTCCAACCCCCGAATCCGTCGCCGGCCTTGTAGTTGAAGAATGCAAACCCGGCAATGCCCCGCGCCTGCTTTTCTCCGCGATGGACGCCTCCGTCGCCACCGAAATCGAGCGCGCCTTCGCCCAAGCCGGCCATGTGGTGGTTTCGAATTCCAAGAATCACCGCATGGAGCCGGACGTGCCGCTGCTGGTTCCCGAAGTCAATCCCGATCACCTCAAGCTGGTGCCCGGCCAGCAGCGCAACCGAAGCTGGAAGGGCCAAATCGTCACCAATCCCAATTGCTCCACGGCCGTGCTGACCATGGCGCTCGGCCCGCTGAAGCCGTTCGGTATCACGCGAGTCATCACTACCACGCTGCAGGCGATCTCCGGTGCGGGCTATCCGGGCGTCCCCTCCATGGACATCATCGCCAACGTCATCCCCTATATCGGCGGAGAAGAAGAAAAAATGCAGCAGGAAACCCAGAAAATCCTGGGCGATTTCCGCGGCGATCGCATTGAGCCGCTGCCCGCCAAGGTCAGCGCGCACTGCAATCGCGTTCCGGTTGTCGATGGCCACACCGTGACGGTATCGGTGGAATTTTCCGCGAAGCCGTCCGAAGCCGACCTGCGACACGCCTTCGACCACTTCACCAGCCTGCCGCAACAGCGCCACCTTCCCAGCGCGCCGCCGCGCCCCGTCATCTACATGGAAGAGAAGGACCGCCCGCAGCCGCGCCGCGATGCCGAACGCGAAAACGGCATGGCCGCGTTCATAGGCCGCCTGCGCCCCTGCCCGGTGCTCGACTACAAGTTCGTCGCGCTGGGCCACAACACCGTGCGCGGCGCGGCGGGCGCGGCCGTGCTCAATGCCGAACTGATGCATTCGGAAGGAATGCTGGACTGATGATCGTCATGAAATTCGGCGGCACGTCGGTGGAATCGGCCGCCGCCATCGAGCGCGTCGCCTCGATCGTCAAGGCCCGCGAAAACCGCCGGCCGGTCGTGGTCGTTTCGGCCATGGGCAAGACCACCAACAAGCTGCTGGCTATCGCCTCGGCCGCCATCCATGGCGCGCGCGAGGAATACATCCGCCAGATCCACGACCTGCGCGACTTCCACTCCCGCGAGGCGCGCCTGGTAGTCCCGCTGGCCGACCGCGCCGAACTCGACCGCCTGCTCGACGAGCACTTTCAGGAGCTCACCGAGCTGGTCAAGGGCCTGGCCGTGTTGGGCGAGCTGACGCCGCGCTCCATCGACGCCATCTCCAGCTACGGCGAGCGGCTCTCCAGCTTAATCGTCGCGCTGGCCTTCCGGCACTTCGGCATGGACACCGCGCACCTGGATTCCCGGCAAATGATCGTCACCGACCGCCGACACACGCAGGCCGCGCCGCTCTTTCCGGAGACTTACGCGCGCCTGGCCGCGGTGGTGCCCGCGCTGGCTGACAATAAAGCCGAAAATAAAATTGTGGTGATGGGCGGCTTCATCGCGGCCACCGAGGATGGCGTCACCACCACGCTGGGCCGCGGCGGCTCGGATTTCACCGCCTCCATCGTGGGCGCGGGCATCGGCGCGGAAGAGATCCAGATCTGGACCGACGTGGATGGCATGCTCACGGCCGATCCCACCATCCTGCCCGGCGCACATCGCGTGAAGACCATCTCATTCGCGGAGGCCGCCGAGCTGGCCTATTTCGGGGCGAAGGTGCTGCATCCCGCCACCGTCGTGCCGGCCGTCGAGAAGAACATCCCGGTGCTGATTCTGAACTCGCGCCGCCCGGAGTTGTCCGGCACGCGCATTGTCTCCGAAGCCGTGCCTTGCGCCAACGTGGTGAAATCCATCGCCTGCAAGCGCAGGATCGCCGTGGTGAACGTGCACTCGAACCGCATGCTGATGGCGCACGGTTTCCTGCGCCGTATCTTCGAAGTCTTCGACCGGCACGAGACGGCCGTCGATATGGTTTCTACGTCCGAGGTCAGCGTCTCGCTGACCATCGACAACACCGGCGCGCTGGATGCCATCTGCAAAGAGCTGAGCCAATTTTCGGAGGTATCCATCGAGGACGGCCAGGCTATCGTGTGCCTGGTGGGAGATAATATACGCTACACGCCGGGTGTGGCCATGCGCGTTTTCGGCGCGCTCGACGGCATCAACATTCGCATGATCTCGCAAGGAGCTTCGCTGCTGAATCTCAGCTTCGTGGTAGCCGAGCCGGACCTGCGCCGCACAGTGGAAGCCCTGCACCGCGAGTTCTTCGCCGAGCTCGACGCCGAGGCCTTCGATGCCGCCTGATTGCCCGCCCCACAAACTCGCCATCGTCGGGTACGGGAAAATGGGCCGGCTCATCGAACAGTTCGCGCCCGAATACGGCTTCACCGTGGCGCTGAAGCTTGACGAATTCAACAACGCCGCCTTCGAAGGCGTGACGCCCGCCAACTTTCAAGGCATCGACGTGGCCGTGGATTTCTCCATTCCCGCCGCCGTAGCCGAAAACGTGGAGCGCATCGCCACGCTGGGAGTGAACATCGTAGTGGGCACCACCGGCTGGCTAAGCGAATCGGAGCGCGTCAAAGCCGCCGTCGAGCGGCACGGCATTGGCCTGGTGTGGAGTCCCAACTTTTCGATCGGAGTGAACGCCTTCTTCCGCCTGGTGTCGGAAGCCGCGCGGCTGCTGGCGAGTGAGCCATCCTACGGCGCATGGGCCTGGGAAATCCACCATGCCACGAAAAAGGACGCCCCTTCCGGTACACTGTTGAAGTTGGTCGAAGACATGAAAAAGGCAGGCTTCGAGCGCCCTATTGACGTCAGCGCCAATCGCGCGGGCGCGCACCCCGGTACGCACGAAATCGGCTTCGATTCGGCCGCCGACACCATCACGCTGCGGCACACCGCGCGCAGCCGCGAAGGCTTCGCCCGAGGCGCGCTGAAAGCCGCACAATGGTTGGTAGGCCAAAAAGGTTTCCACGAATTCAGCGAGGTACTCTTCAGATGAGCCCCCAGCCCCCAGCCCCTGGCCCCCAGCCCCGTTTTGCCGGCTGCGGTACCGCGTTAGTCACTCCCTTCCGCGCAGACCAGTCGCTCGATGAGCCAACCCTGCGGCGCCTGGTCCGCCGCCAGATCGATGCCGGCATCAATTTTCTGGTGCCTTGCGGCACCACCGGTGAAAGCCCCACGCTGACGCGCGCGGAGCATCTGCGCGTGGTCGAGATCACGCTCGAAGAGGCCCAGGGCCGCGTGCCGGTGCTGGGCGGCGCGGGCGGCTACAATACCCGCGAAGTGATCGAACTGGCGCGCGAACTGGAACATCTGGGCGTCGACGGCATCCTCTCCGTCACGCCGTACTACAACAAGCCCACGCAGGAAGGCCTCTACCAGCACTATCAGGCGATCGGCGCGGCCATCCGGCTGCCCATCATTGTATATAGCGTGCAGGGGCGCACCGGCGTGAACGTGGAACCCGCCACGCTCGCACGGCTAGCCGCCATCCCCAACATCGTCGGCGTGAAGGAAGCTTCCGGCAACATCGCGCAGATGGCCAGCGTCATCCACCAGGTCCCGCCGGAATTCATCGTGCTTTCGGGCGACGACGCCATCACCCTGCCGCTGATGGCGCTGGGCGGACGCGGCATTGTCTCCGTGGTATCGAACGAGATACCCGCCGAAATGACGCAGCTCGCGCAACTCTGCCTGGCGGGAGATTTCGCCGGCGCGCGCGCCGTGCAGCGCAAGTTTCTGCCGCTGATGGAGATCAATTTCATCGAGTCCAATCCCATTCCGGTGAAGGCCGCGCTGGCGCTCATGGGCCTGCTCGAACCGGTCTACCGCCTGCCCATGGTGCCTCCCAAACCGGAGAACCTCGCGCGTATCGAAAAGGTGCTGGAATCCGTCGGACTGTTGGGGAGAGTGACCGTTGCCGGCTAAAATGGGAGCCGGGATGGAAGCTGAAATTGAACAGCTCTTCGATCGCAAGCCCGAACTCAGCTTCGGGACTGGATCCGCAACGTGGAGAGTGCTCCGCTGGGTTTCCATGGCCGTGGCAGTTGCCATGGTTTCAGGACGCGGCTTCGCCGCACCGGAGGCGCCTGTCGCGGATTCGGCCACCGCGAAGGTTTTCAACACAAGCCTCTTAGGGCCAAACCTCCGGCTCACTGCCGAGCAAACGAAGGACGATGTGGTGATACGCCTCGGTGTAGCCCACGAGGACTTCGCCGGGCAAGCAGGGTACTCCTTCGGCGGCGCTACGCCCGAGGCAAGCGAGTTGCGCGAGAAAACCTGCGCGGCGGATCTGGTCGTTGTGGCGAGACCGCAGTCCGAGTATCGGCCGGCATTTTCGGAAGACGGATCGGCTATTTTTACGGTACGCCAATTCCATGTGGAGCGTATCCTGAGAAGGGCAAACGCCATTCCCGACGCGATCCCTTCCGAGATTGTTGTTGGGGCACTCGGCGGCACAGTCATCGTTCACGCTCGTAAGATTTCCGTTCTGCGCCCTTCCGTCGCAGATTTCCGCCCCGGGGGGACCTACCTTTTGTTTTTGAGGGCCATAGCTGGCAGCAGCGCCTTTGAGTCGCCCGCCCGTAGCGCATACGATATCGGCCAGGAGCCCGCAGTCTCGATCGTAAACGCGAAGCCTCTTGGCCTCCCGCTGGAGGATGCGTTCGGAGAAATCGGCAGCGCGGCGACCCTCTGCCCTGATGGCCCTGGCCGCGGCGCACTGGAGCGCTGATTCAAGAAAGGATGATCGGCTTATGGAACCGTTCGCCTGCCCCTATTTGATTCGCGGCGTTCATGTTGCGGCCTCCCGGATCGAAAAGGTGCTGGAATCCGTCGGCCTGTTGGGGAGAGTGACCGTTGCCGGCTGAAATGGAAGCTGAAATCGAACAGCTCTTCGATCGCAAGCCCGACGTCTACACCGAAGCGCATTTCCGGCTATTCTCGGAATTCAAGGACGCGCTGAACCAGGGCCGCATTCGCGCCGCCCAGCCGCATGCATCCGCGCCCGGCGGCTGGCGTGTGAACGGCTGGGTCAAGAAGGGCATCCTGCTGGGTTTTCGGATGGGCGGCGTGGTGGACATGTCAATCGACGCCACGCGCCAGCCTTTCTTCGACAAGTCCACGTACCCTGTGAAACGGTTCACGCCGCAAAGCGGAGTGCGCATAGTCCCCGGTGGATCGAGCATTCGCGATGGCGTCTACATCGGCAAAGGCGTCACTTGCATGCCGCCCATGTACATCAATGTGGGCGCATATGTAGACGATGGCACTATGGTCGATTCGCACGCCCTGGTGGGAAGCTGCGCGCAGATCGGAAAGAACTGCCACATCTCGGCCGCTTCGCAAATCGGCGGCGTGCTGGAACCAGTGGGCGCGCTGCCGGTAATCGTCGAAGACGAAGTGCTGGTGGGGGGCAACTGCGGCGTCTACGAAGGCGCGGTGGTCAAGAGGCGCGCCGTGCTGGGCACGGGCACCATCCTCAACCGTTCGACCCCGGTCTACGACCTGGTGCGCGGCGTCGTCCATAAGGCCACCGATGACGAGCCGCTCATCATTCCGGAAGAAGCCGTGCTGGTGTCCGGCGCGCGCGCCATCACCGCCGGCCCCGGAAGAGATTGGGGCATCTCCGTGTACACTCCGGTCATCGTAAAATACCGCGACAGCCGGACAGATACCAAGATCCAACTGGAGGACCTGCTAAGATAATTGGCCGCCGATGAACGCCGATAAACGCGGATAAAACCTCATGCCCTTTACCCTCGATTCCAAAGTAGCCCTGATCACCGGCGCAGGCCGCGGCATCGGCCGCGCCATCGCCGAGAAACTTGCCGCCGCGGGCGCCGCCGTCATGATCAACGATCTGGATCCAGCTCCCGCCGCGGAAGCCGAGGCCGCCATCCGCCAATCCGGCCGGGCCGCCGCGCACCTGGCGGGCGACGTCACCGCGCCGGATTTCCCGCAGAAGCTGGTGGATGCCACGCTCATCACGTTCGGCGGCCTCGATATCGTCGTCAACAACGCCGGCTACACCTGGGACAACGTGATCCAGAAGACCACCGACGACCAGTACATGGCCATGCTCGGCATCCACCTGGTGGCGCCATTCCGTATCCTGCGGGCCGCCTCCACGCACATCCGCGAAAGCGCCAAGCGCGAAGCCGCCGAGGGCCGCCGCGTGATGCGCAAGGTGGTCAACATCACCTCCATCGCCGGCACCGACGGCAATCCCGGGCAGGCGGGATACTCGTCCGGCAAGGCGGGCGTCATCGGGCTTACCAAGACCATGGCCAAGGAGTGGGGCCGCTATAACGTGAACGTGAACGCCGTGGGCTTCGGCATGATCGAAACGCGCCTCACGCAGCCGCTCACCGGCGCGGGCGCCACTATCGACGTGCAGGGCCGCGCAATCCCGGTCGGCGTGCAGCCCAAAATGCTCGAAGCGATGAAGGCCGTTTGCCCGCTGGGCCGCGCCGGCACGCCGGAGGAAGCCGCCGGAGCCGTGCTGTTCTTCTGCTCGCCGCTCTCCGATTATGTGACCGCCGAGGTGTTGATCTGCGGCGGTGGAATGCACTTCTGATGTGCCGCTTACTGGTAGCCGACGACGACGTCCAGCAACTCCGGATTCGCAAATTGCTGCTCGAAGCGGCCGGTCACGAAGTCGCCGTGGCGGACAACGCGCCGGAAACCTGCCGCCTGCTCGTGGAACTGCGCCCGGACGTGCTGGTGATGGATCTGCGCCTGCCGAAACTGAAGGATGGGCTGAGCCTGATTCACTGCGTGGACGAACAGCGCCTGGCGGTGAAAATCATCGTGCTCTCCGGCTGGACCGAACAGCTTTACGGTCTGCCCGAAGAGAAACTGGTCTGCTGCATCTTGGGCAAGCCGATCCGCAACGAACACTTGCTGGAAGCCATCAATGCCGCTGTTGCTTCGCCTGCTCGTAATCTTCCGTCAGCCGCTTCGTGATCTTGTCCGCCACGTCCGCGCTGGCCCCGCGAAACTTGCCGCCCATGCTTTCCTGCGTGGTGGACCAGATCACGTCGCCATCCTTAGTCACCAGGCGCACGGCCGCATTGGCCTCGTGCCGGCGTTCCACGGAGTGGCTGGATTCGTTCGCTCCGGCCCCCAGGCCCGTGGTCTGGCCGCTGCTGTCGGAGACGTGGTCGCCACCGCGCAACGCGCCGGAATCGGTGCTGCGCCGCAATCCCAGGTTGCTGTGGACGTCCAGGCCGTCGCTTGAGGAGTGCTGCTCGGTGAAGACCAGATCCTCGCCCGAACCGCGCAAAATAGCGTCGGCCTTGTCCTGGTTCTCGGTGATCACGAACAGCTTCGAGCTCTGCAGGCCGTTGATGATCATGTCGCGCATTTGGGCGGCGGTTTCCCCGCCCGAGAAGCGATCCACGAACACGCGCCGCAGCGTCAGCAGTTGCCGCAAGGTATCGGGATCCGCAGGGGATAGCACTGCGTGCGACGCGGGCGGCGCGGCGGGCGCGGACGCCGGAACGGGGTCGGACGGTCCGAAAAGCAGCGCCCCGAGTACCACTGTGAGAGTCGTCATGCCTCAGCCCCGCCCCCTGCGCGCCTCATCGTCCGTGTACTCCACGCGGCGGCCGGTCTTGGCCTCCAACTCGGGCAGCAGCGCGCGAACGTCGCCCTTGCCGACCTGGAGCACCAGCGCCTGTTCCCGTCCGTTGGCGTCGGTGTAGAATACGGCCAGGAAGTGCTTGCGCGATTTGCTGAGCAGAAAGAGAGGCGAAAGCAAAATCGCCTCGACGAAGCGCTGGCCGACGTGCTGGCCGTACTCCAGGGTGTTGACCTTGTCATACGGGACATGCAACGTCAGTTCGCGCGTGACGAAAAGCATCTCCCGATCGCCGCTAATATCGACGCGCACGTCGCACTTTGCCGGGAAGCCGTGAACCGTGGTGCCGGTCACGTAGGCGCGCGCGCCGCCAAGTTGGGCCGCCGGCAGGCAGTTGGTGGGCGCGCACGCGATCAGCATGAGAAACGCCCATGCTCGTTTGGGCTTAAGGATCATGGAACAACATAGTGGCTGCGAGCCGCCGGTTATCTCAAGATCTTGCGCCGCCCGCTATTTTTTTGTCTTGGCGGGCGCCGGCCGGCCCAACAAGCGGTCGATTTCCATATAAAGGCCGTCGCCTTCGAAGATGTTCCGCGTATCGAATGCATAGCCGAAATCGTTGCGGATCATCCCCTGGCCGTCGATCAGGAACAAATGCGGCACGTTGATCTGCGGATTCTGCGGCGTAACTTTCAGATACGAAATCGAGACCTGCCCTTCATCGAACAGGACCGGCGTAGTGACCTGGTGCTCTGCCACAAAGCGGGCTACGGTGCTCTGATTGTCCGGAGGAGGAGCAATCGTCAGCACGGCGACCTTGTCGCCGTACTTGCCCTTTACCTTCTCGAGCAGGCCCGCCAGTGCCTGGCAATGCGGGCAGGTGGTCTGGATGATGTCGAGGAGCACGATCTTGCCGCGATAATCTTGCAAATCGTGTTGCGTCAAATGAAGGTCCGGCAGCGAGAAACCCGGCGCGCGGCGGCCGGACAATTCTCCCGAAGCGGACAACAGCGCCGCGCAGGCCAGTAAACCGAAAACGTATCGCATCAGATCAAACTTAACATTATTCAACTCGATGCCCGCTTGCATTCGCCTTGCTTTCATAGGGTCCCTTGGGATAGGCTGGAGCCTGGTACTGCCACTGTCCGTCCGCTAAAAGTCGATTCACCGCGAGCTGTCTGAGCTAACGCTCGAAGACTGCCCGCGGCGAATCCATTCCAATCCCAAACAAAATCTTTTTGCAGGAGAAATGGAATGCAGGATTCCTTTGACTTGACGACGATTGGCGCGACGGACGCCATATTTGAAGCCTTTCAGCCTTACGTAGCGCGAGGCTTCGTATTGGGGCGCGTGTCGGTGGTGCATGGCGATCGATACCGGCTGTATACCGCGCAGGGCGAGATGAGCGCGGAGTCCATCGGCGCGTTGCTCTTTCGCACGGAGCGCTCCGCGTGGCCCGCGGTAGGCGACTGGGTTGCGGCGCAGCCCGTGGGCGGCCCCGATGAAGCACCGAAAGAAGCCATGATCCACGCCGTGCTGCCCCGCCGCACGATGTTCTCCCGGCGCGCGGCGGGAGACCGCGAACGGGAGCAGGTGATTGCCGCCAACATCGATCTGGCGCTGATCGTATGCGGCCTGGATGGGGATTTCAACGTGCGCCGCATCGAGCGCTATCTGACCCTGGCGCACGCCAGCGGCGTGGATGCGGCCATCGTCCTGAACAAATCCGACGTATGCGCGGACCTGAGCGCGCGCCGCGACGAAGCGGCCCGCGTGGCGGGTGGCGCGCCGGTGGTTGCGATCACGGCCCGCGTAGCGCAGGGCATCGAACCGGTGCTGCGGCTCTTGCGGCCGGGGCTGACCCCGGGCCTGACAATAGCCCTGCTGGGATCTTCCGGGGTGGGGAAGTCCACGCTGGTGAATCGGCTCCTCGGCGTGGAACGGCAACTTGTGCGGGAGGTGCGGGAAAGCGACAGCCGCGGCCGGCATACGACCACCTATCGGGAGCTGCTGCCGTTACCGCAAGGCGGCGCGCTGATCGACACGCCAGGCATGCGCGAACTGCAGTTGTGGGCGGGGCAGGATAGCCTGGATTCCGCCTTTGCGGAAATCGCGGCGTTGGCGGCAGAGTGCCGCTTCCGCGATTGCAGCCACGTGGTGGAAGAGGGCTGCGCGGTGCAGGCCGCCATCGAAGCGGGCGAGCTGGATGCTTCCCGTTGGGAGAGCTATCACAAGCTGCGCGCCGAAATCGCCTGGCACGCGCGCCAGACCGACGTGCAGGCGGCGCAGGCGCAGAAGAAAAAATGGAAGGCGATCCATAAGGCCATGCGGATGGACCATAAGCGCGACCCGCGGACGTGATTAGCGGCGCTATGTGGGGCAGGATGGCATCCTGCGCGGCGGTTGGCTACCGCCGCTGTCCGGCGCAAGCACGGCAGTTGGCCGATTGACAGTCGGCTGCACCAAAGCGGACTCTAACCCGCAGTCTACAATGGATCGGTGAACCAACTGCTTTCCGATACCGCCGCGCGCGCCGCCCGCTATCTCTCCGGAATCCGCGGCCGGCGCGTCGCGCCCTCCCCCGAAGACATTGCCCGCCTCGGCGAGTTGGGCGGGCCGCTGCCGGAGCACGGCTGCGATCCCGCGGCGCTGGTCGCGCTGCTGGACGAGTGCGGCTCGCCGGCCACCGTGGCCACTACGGGCGGCCGCTATTTCGGCTTCGTCATCGGCGGCACGCTGCCCGCCGCGCTGGCCGCCAATTGGCTGGCCGCGGCCTGGGACCAGAACGCGGCTTTGCGGGTGATGTCGCCGGCGGCCGCGGCCATCGAAGACATCGCACTCGCATGGACGCGCGAGATCTTTGGGCTGCCGCGTTCCACCGGCGCGGGCTTCGTGACCGGCGCGACCATGGCCAACTTCACGTGCCTGGCCGCCGCCCGGCATGCCCTGCTCGATCGCGCCGGATGGAACGTCGAAGAGCAGGGCCTGTTCGGCGCGCCGGAAATTACGGTCGTGGTGGGCGATGAAGTGCACGTATCCGTGCAGAAGGCGCTGTCGATGTTGGGGCTGGGGCGGGCGCGGGTCGTACGTGTTCCCGCCGGCGAGCAGGGCCGCATGCGTCCCGACGCGCTTCCTCCGCTCCATCGTCTGTATTCAGGCCGGGAATGTGAACACGGGCGCGTTTGATCCGGCTACCGAGATTTGCGCGCGCGCCCGTCAGGCTGGCGCTTGGGTCCACGTGGATGGCGCGTTCGGTTTGTGGGCCGCCGCCGCGCCCGCGCGCGCGCCCCTGATACAGGGCTTCGCCGATGCGGATTCCTGGGCCACCGACTGCCACAAATGGCTCAACGTGCCATACGACTCCGGCTTGGCTTTCGTTCGGGACCCGGAGCATTTGCGCGCGGCCATGGCGATGAGCGCGGCATATCTGCAAGGCACGGACGCGCGCGAGCCGGCCTATTACACGCCGGACGCTTCGCGGCGCGCCCGCGGCGTGGAAGTTTGGGCGGCCTTGCGGTCGTTGGGGCGCGACGGGCTGGCCGATCTGATCGAACGGAACTGCCGGCTCGCCGCGCGTTTCGCGGAGGGTCTGCGTCGGGCGGGCTATGCGATCCTGAACGAGGTCGTGCTGAACCAGGTGCTGGTTTCGTTCGGACATGCGGCCGCCACCAGGCGGGTTATCGCCGCGCTCCAGAGCGATGGCACTTGCTGGTGCGGCGGCACCGAGTGGCACGGCCACGCCGCCATGCGGATCAGCGTATCCTGCTGGGCGACCACGGAAGAGGACATCGACCGAAGCGTGGCGGCGATCGTGCGCATCGCCCGCGCCGGGATGTAGTTCGCGCCTTCACGGCGACGCGGCTTGCAAGGCGGCTCGCGCTCAGTGTGCGAAAATCAAGGCGTGGAAAACTACGCCGTTGTAGTCCATGGAGAGGCCGAAGGCGGTTTTTGGGCCGAGGCGCCTGCTCTCCCCGGCTGTTACTCGCAAGGAGAATCCGTTGACGAGCTGATGGCCAACGTTCGCGAGGCAATCACCGGCGTGCTGGAAGTGATGAGGGAACGTGGTGCGCGCCCGGAGGCAAACATTCAGATCCTGGAAGTAGCCGTGTGAGGTCCGTGGGTGAGCCGGAGATGTGCCGCCTGATCGAGGCAAAGGTTGGGTTCTTCAGCGCATCCAGGGCAGCCATCACATCTACTCGAAGGCCGGCGAGCGCAAGATCATTTCTATTCCGGTTCACGGAAATCGAGATCTCAAACCGGGGCTGGCGAATCGGATCGCCCGCGATGCCGGTATTGAGCTGTAGCGCCCAGGGATAGGCGTTCAAGGTCGACCCTTTTACATAGGTCGCAAAGGGCCCCGGATTGGCGTATTTCGTTAGTTAGGGCGTCTGTAATCCAGTCCTGGTCGCGGCCGAGGCGGTGGCTCCCAGGAGCAATCCAGTGAAGCTTCCCAGAGCCAGACTTCCGAGGCTCTCGGCGATCAGGAGCGCGGATCTCGTCAGCTCGTAATTTCTCGTCGCGCTCCTGCGGCAGAACACCGAGAACCAGTAAGCGTCCGAGAATCACCGGGGCGAGCCAAGGCCGGATCAGGGGAGATCGGGCCTTGAATTTCATTAGGGCTGGGCGGGTGCCCACTTGTGGGGCAGCAGTTCTGCGATGC
>Ga0302326_10002867_pt1 | contig 41360 bp, 31 predicted proteins | sample Palsa_T0_3_FD_202264 | JGI IMG/M metagenome (GOLD analysis project Ga0302326, IMG submission 202264) | Peat permafrost microbial communities from Stordalen Mire near Abisko, Sweden - Palsa_T0_3 | ecosystem: Environmental > Terrestrial > Soil > Palsa > Peat permafrost | place: Sweden: Abisko... | reverse complement strand
TCCAGTGCGCTTCCACGACCAACGTTACCGCGAAGCTGCTCCTGGCAACCGGCGACAATGGCCCCATATTCTTCGCTTCAGGAGCGAACCACTATCGTTTGATTGGGCTGGAGGTGACCCGCGTCGCTGGAACCGGGCTGGTCAACGCGCTGTCGTCGGTTTCAGCCGAGGCCCCCGCCAACAATCTTATTCTCGACCGGGTATGGTTGCACGGCACGGCTCAGGACGATACCACTCGAGGCATCGATCTCGGGAGCACCACCTACGTGTCGGTGATTGACTCGACCCTTACGGATTTCCACTGCGCCGTGTACTGCGGCGATTCTCAAGCGATTCTTGGTGGAATTGGTAGCGGACCGATGGGGCCTTACAAAATCACGGACAACTTCCTTGAAGCCGCAGCGGAGAACATCCTGTTCGGCGGAGGCGCGGCCACCGCGACCCCGGCGGATATTCAGATTACCCAGAATCACTTCTTCAAGCCCTTGACTTGGATGCAAGGGCAGGCCGGATACGTGGATGGAACAAACGGGGAGCCATTTGTTGTCAAGAATCTCTTCGAAGCGAAAAACGTGCAGCGCGTTTTGCTCGATAGCAACATTATGGAGGATTCCTGGGGTGGTTTCTCTCAGGTGGGCTTCGCCATCGTGCTATCGCCAAAGAATCAGTCTGGCGCCAATAACACTAATCTCTGCCCAATCTGCCAGGTCACGGATGTGACCGTCCGCTATAGCACCATCAGCCATGTGGGGGCCGGACTCCAGATCGCCAATGCCATGGCGGGCAACGGCGCGCCGCTCGATGGGCAGCGCTATAGCATCCACGACATAACGATCGACGATATCGACGGTGTGAAGTACGCGGGCCCCAGTTTGTTTGCCGAAGTCGATGTGGTGGCCGGCGCCCCGGTCCTGCAGAACGTAACCATCAACCACGTAACCGCTTTCCCCCCGACGACGACGTTATGGGTCGGCGATACGGTCGCAGTCACCACGCAGATGAAAAACTTTGTCTTCACCAACAGCATCGTAAGTACCGGCATTTATCCCATCTGGTCGACGGGTGGTGGAGCAACCAACTGCGCTTATTACGACAAACCTCTCACCACTTTCAATGCCTGCTTCAGCCCCTATTCGTTCGCTAGCGATGCGCTGATTGGAAGTCCCTCGTCGTACCCGCCCAGCCTGTGGCCCTCCGGAAATTTCTTCCCCGCCACCGCCAGCGCCGTGCAGTTCGTCAACTACAACGGCGGCAACGGCGGCAACTATGAACTGCTACCCTCAAGCCCCTACAAGGGCGCAGGCAGCGATGGCCAGGACCTCGGAGCCGATGTGGCGGCGATCGATTCTGCTATCGCAGGCGTGGAGTAGCGACCTCGTTCGAGCGATCTCGCTGCTGTTCCTTTCACCGGCGACCGAATTCGTAGGCGCCGCTGACCATGGTAGACTGGTGGTAATCGCAGGTCACCCGTGATCTCCACTCCTGTTCGCATGCGGGGCCAACCTGCATTAGCCGCTGTTGAGCTTGGTTGTGAACACGGTCGCGAGTGACCTGAGAACCAGTTCCGGGAATTCGCGCAAGACCGCGAGACTTTCAACGATGGCAGCAGCCGATCAACAGGAAAGGCATACGAATTCTCCTGCCCAGCCTTCCGCTCTTGCGCGACGATTTCTGATCCTCCATGAATTCCCTCCACCTGACCTGGAGCGAGCTTGGCGTGAGTGCCTGACTCGGGTGGAAGTTCCTGCCCACTACGACACCCCAGAGTTTTTCCTTGAGCCGTATTGGGTGGGCCAGAATCCCTTTGCCGTCCTTGCTTTCACTGACTCCAAGATGGTTGGAGTGCTGACTGGACTTCGCGACGGCGACGAGATCGTTTCCGGCCTGCCGTCCCGACCGCAGGTCTGCATCGATCAAAGGGCTGACAAGGTTCTAACGACGGACATTTTGGCAGAGGGTCTTCTCAGCGCGGCTGGAAGCGCCAACTTGATCACAGTCTACAGCTGGGCCTCCACTGCCTTGCCGGCTTTTGAGCACCACGGCTTCAGGGTCCGCGAGCTGGAAGGAGCTGTCGTATTTGACCTGAGCCCTGGAATGCAACCACGGTTCGACCATTTTGCCAAGAACCGAAGGAGAGACGTCCGGATTGCGATTCGAAACGGCATCGAAGTCTCTGAAGAGACCACGGCTGAGGACTTGCAGGCATATTGGGAAGTCTATTCCGCGTGGCGGAAAACCGATCGCAAGCAAATCCATCACGACCGAAGTTTTGCAGCCATTGAAAAAGTTCACAACATGCCCAGCAATCACCGCCGATTTCTTGCCAGGTATCAAGGCAAAGTGATTGCCGCCGCGGGTGTTCGCTTCTTTCCCGGCGGCCTGATCGAATACGCGAACAACTGCTCCCTGGACGAATTCATGAAACTGCTGCCCAACGATCTTCTGGTCTGGCGGATGATCGAGTGGGCGTGTCGTCATGAATTCAAAAGATTCTCTCTCGGTGGTTCACATCCATTCCTGCGAAAATGGGGCGGAACTGTCGTTCCGATTTATCGGTACCGCTTGGACCGCACGCTCTTCCGCCGGCATAATCTGAAGGAGGGCATCGCCGAAATGGCTAGAAATCTGGTTGACCGCATGCCCCCTCCTCTGCAAGGAAGAGTCAGGAACGTGTTTCGGAAACAGCGAGCGGCCATGGCACGATGGATTTGAGCGTTTGTGTCAAACCGGTTGCTCACAAACTTCACCAGTTTGTTAGGACACTGCCGTCGGACCCGCCCTTATTCACGAAGAGCGATAACGGTAGATATCCATGTAGTGTCCCCGCTGCAAACGCTCAAATTTCGGGTGGGAACCAAAGGCGCTGTCTCGCATCTTCAGGGAGCCGGAAAACAGAATTAGCAACTCCCTCGGCGATCGCTGTAGGGACCCCTCGATGTTTTGCACAACCTGATCCAGGACACTGGGCGCGAAGGGACTGTAAAAATACAAGACCTGGGGCTCGGGCGTGAGCGCGTACTCTGTTGCATCCACTGTTATGACCTCAATCGCCGTGCATCTCTGCCTGCCTCCGCGATAACTCTTCAGATTGCTCCTCGCGGTGTCTGCCAGTAAAGGTGCGAATTCTATGCCTACGATCCTGCGAAATGGAAATTCCGAAGCAACCAGCAACACCCTGCCTTTCCCACAACCGAAATCCATAAACGTGAAGTTTTCAGGCCGGATTTCCAGTGCCGCCAGCCCGGCGCGGATAATCTTTGGATGATGAGATTGATACTCGAGACCGGCAGTCTTGTTCTGGCTCTGGAAATCCAGACTGGCGAGTGGCACGTCTCCGCAAGTGTCCACGCCGTGGATAAGGTCCCAGGCTTGGCAACGCGCATTGCCAATCGCCTTCAGCAGCGGCTTCAGCCCGGAATTCGATGCGACCAGCGACCTCAAGCCCACACGCACTCCTTGCCATACGTATTTTCTTCTCCACCGATTGTTAAAAGGAGAATTTAGCGTTCCCGTTCGATGAGGACGCAGAGCGATTGTACCGTAGCGGTTGAGGCGCGGAGGGACGTGGCGCGGTCATTTGACCCGCGAATTACCAGCTGATAAGCTTCTGCTCAGTAGTACTCCGCCCAGTCGACAGTGTGTCTTTCCGTACTCGAAATGGTCGCTCCCGGCAATTATCAGTCCGTTAGGTTCGGTGTGAAAAGGAGTCGGCCAGCATGAAGGCTTGCAGCGGGCGAATTGCCGCGCCGGGTTTTGCTCTGCCTCCTCTCACGATTCTTTTGCTAATGCTCCTTTCGCTGATCCAGGTTTCTCCTGTTCGCTCTGCTACCTCGGCACCGTCTTCCGAGCAATCCAACGGCAAGAACCTCGATGGTCCCGCGGAGCTCCCAAGGGAATACGCAAAAAGCTCATTGAAGGATACTCCCGCCGGTGGAAAAACCTGGACGGTATCTTCGGGGCAAAATCTCCAGACGGTTCTCGCTGGCGCGTCCTGCGGCGATATCATCCAGTTGCAGGCGGGAGCTACGTTTAGCGGCAACTTTACGGTGCCGGCGAAGAGCTGCGATGATTCGCATTGGATTATCGTTCGCACCAGCGCGCCTGATTCCAGTCTGCCTCCCGAAGGTACTCGCCTCACGCCTTGCTATGCCGGTGTGTCAACTCTCTCTGGCAGGCCTCCGTTGAATTGCAAGTCAACGGCGAACGTCATGGCAAAGATCGAGTTCAATGGCAGTGGTGGCTCAGGACCGATCACGTTCGCTCCGGGGGTCAACCACTACCGGTTTATCGGTTTGGAAGTAACCCGTCCGATATCCTCGGCTGCCATTTACAACCTCCTGCAGGTCGATGGTCCGGCCGATCATCTGGTGTTCGATCGCATGTGGATACACGGCTCTGCACAAGGCGATACCGTCCGGGGCATTTACTTAGGCTCGAGCAAGTACGTTTCTGTGGTGGATTCGTTCTTTACCGATTTCCATTGCGCCTCCAAGACCAGCCCGTGCGTAGATACGCAAGCGATCGCCGGAGGTTTTGGCGATGACCCCATGGGGCCCTATAGGATCGTGAACAATTTTCTGGAGGCTGCGGGCGAGAACATTTTATTTGGCGGCGGCCGCGCCACCAAGACGCCGAAGGATATCGAAATCCGCCACAATCACATGTTCAAGCCTCTGACCTGGATGCAGGGCCAGGCCGGGTTTGCGGGCGGAACCGGAGGGACTCCGTTTATCGTCAAGAACCTTCTTGAGTTGAAAAACGCGCAGCGGGTTCTGATCGAGGGCAACATTATGGAGAACTCCTGGGGTGGCTTCACCCAGGTGGGCTTCGCCATCGTGCTGACACCGAAGAATCAGAGTAGTACATTCGGAACCAATGTCTGCCCGATGTGCCAGGTCACAGACGTGACCATCCGCTATAACTCGATCAGCCACGTAGGCGCCGGACTACAGATCGCCAATGCCATGGCGGGCAAAGGCGCTCCGCTCGATGGACAGCGCTATAGCATCCACGACATCGTGATCGACGATATGGATGGTAAGAGGTACAACGGCCCAGGTGAATTTGCGCAGATTATGGTGAGTCCGGGAGCCCCGGTCTTGCAAAATGTCACCATCAATCACGTTACCGCGTTCCCGCCGTCAACCATGTTCATGATCGGCGATATGGTGGCAACGAGCACGCCGATGAAGAACTTTGTCTTCAGCAACAGCATCGTGAGTGCCGGCATCTATCCCGTGTGGTCGACGGGTGGTGGACCGACAAATTGTGCATACAACGACAAACCACTCACTACCTTCAATGCCTGTTTCAACCCGTATTCGTTCGCCAGCAACGCGGTGATCGGAGGTCCGTATCCGCCCAGTCTTTGGCCCTCGGGAAACTTCTTCCCCTCCAACGCCAGCGCCGTGCAGTTCGTGAATTACAACGATGGTAACGGAGGAAACTATCGGCTCAAGCCCACCAGTCCCTATCGGAAGGCAGGCACGGATGGCAAAGACTTGGGCGCCGACGTGAGCGCCATCCTGGCTGAAACGGCGGGCGTTTACTGAAACTGGATTTTTCTTGAAGCTCCCAGCCAGGAGCCTTCCGGTAGTTAATCAGTTGCGTCGCCGGAGAGCCACGACAGTCTGCGCGACATCGGGGCGAAGGAATTTGCCGGCAAGACATCATCGATATGAAGATTCTCTGGGTTAAAGCTGGCGGACTGGTTCCACCTGACACCGGCGGAAAAATCCGCAGCTATAACATTCTTCGCCAGCTTGCGCGGCAGCATTCGGTTACTTTTTTTTCCTTTTATGCCGCGCACGACGGGGATCTGCACCCAACCTTGGAGAATCTATTTGACCGCGTAGTCTGTGTGCCCCTGTCGCTCCCGGTACCGAAGAGTCGCGCCGAGATGCGCGATTACGGCATGAGCCTCCTTTCTTTACAGCCTTACAGCATTACAAAGTATTGCCGTTCCGAGGTGCGCCACAGATTGCACGCTTTGCTTAAGCAGGAAAAGTACGACGTCATCCTCTGTGATTTCATGTTTGCCGCGGGTGTAATCCCGTGGGATGATCCCGTTCCCAAGGTGCTGTTCACTCATAACGTGGAGGCCGTAATCTGGCGCCGGCATTACGATGTGGCCGCGAATCCCGTCTGGAAAGCTATTTCCTGGCTGGAATGGCGAAAAATGCAGGCGGCCGAGCGGCGGTATCTTCGGCTTGCCGACCGGGTACTGACAGTTTCTGAGACGGACCGTGAGGCCTTCGCCCCTTTCGTTGAACCGGGAAAGCTAACCGTGATTCCCACTGGCGTGGACGTGGACTACTTCCAACCCATGCCTGTCGAAGAGAACGCGAACTCTCTGGTATTTACAGGCTCCATGGATTGGCTGCCGAACGAAGACGCGATTCTCTATTTTGTTGAAGCCATCCTTCCCTTGATCAAGCTGCAATGCCCCCAGGTGTCTCTCAAAGTTGTGGGAAGAAGCCCGTCGCGCAAGCTGCAGGCTTTGGCCGATCGGGAAAAGAGCGTGCGCCTTACCGGCTGGGTGGAAGACATACGGCCGTTCGTCGCACGAGGCTCGATTTGCATTGTGCCCCTGCGCATCGGAGGAGGTACTCGGCTCAAGATTTTTGAAGCCATGGCAATGGGCAAAGCTGTCGTTTCCACTTCGGTGGGAGCCGAGGGCTTACCAGTGCAGGCCGGTGAGAACATTCTTCTGGCAGATACGCCCAACGATTTCGCTTCGTCTGTGGTTTCTCTGCTGCGTGATCCCGCCGCGCGAAAACGATTGGGAACAGCCGCGAGAACTCTGGTACAAGAGAGATATAGCTGGCAGAGTGTAGCGGAGAGCTTTACCCGCACTCTGCACGATGCGGTCGATTCCTTCCGGCCCCGCACCGAGGGCGGCTAATCACGATCATAGACGCAATGAAGACACTCCTGATATGCCACGACGGCGCGCCGCTAGATCAGGTGGTATTGGCCCGGTGGCTGAGTTCGTTCTCGAATCTCGCCGGGATCGTGATCATCGAGGAACCGCCAACCCGCGCCTGGCGCCGCGTTCGCCGAGAGGTCAAACGAATCGGGATTCTTCGTTTTCTCGACGTGCTGGCCTTCCGCGTGTATTACCGTCTGTTTCTCGCCAGCACAGACCAGCGCTGGGAAACTCAAGAGCTACGTGAGAAGTGCCGTATCTATGCGGATATGTCCGCCGATACTGCAATTCTTAGAACACCGAGCCCCAATACTCAAGAGACCGAAACATTTATCAGAAGGTTGAACCCCGACCTCGTTCTGGCCCGGTGCAAGGTTTTACTGAAAGAGAGTATTTTTTTAATTCCGGCCAAAGGAACATTTGTCATGCACCCCGGCGTTTGTCCCGAGTATCGAAACGCCCATGGATGTTTTTGGGCGCTCGCTAATCGTGACCTGAGCAAAGTTGGCATGACGCTCCTCAGAATCGATAAGGGAGTCGATACCGGACCGGCGTTCGGCTACTTCACTTATCCATTCGACGAAGTGCGTGAATCGCACATCGTCATCCAGCACCGGGTCGTGCTGGAGAACCTCAATGATCTGCGCGCCAAATTCCTGGAGATCCTTAACGGCACTCCCATCCCACTCGATACTTCGGGACGGCCGTCCGCAGTCTGGGGACAACCCTGGTTGACCAAATACCTCAAGTGGAAATCCCTCGCCAAAAAAGGTGTTCGATGAAGGCCGTCTGTCTGCTCTATCACGACGTCGTCGAAGACAGCGACTGGGATTCGAGTGGGTTCACTGGGCCTGGAACGGCAAAATACAAACTGAATCGCCCCGAATTCGAAAATCATCTTGCGGAAATCGCAAGAGTACGCGATGCACCTTTCATCACCGCCCACGAACTAACCAACAAAAACGATGAAACGCTTCCTTTTCTTCTGACCTTCGATGATGGCGGGGAGAGCGCCGTCACGCGCATCGCGGGCCTTCTTGAAAAATACGGCTGGCCCGGGCATTTCTTTATCACCGCCGGTCAAATTAGCCGGAAGGGCTTTCTGAATCCGGAGCAGATTCGCGTTTTGAGGCGAAACGGCCACTTGGTCGGCAGCCACTCGTTTTCTCATCCCACCAGGATGTCGCATTGCAGCGTCGACGAATTGACCGACGAATGGACCAGGAGCATCAAAGTACTCTCCGACATCCTCGGCGAACAAGTTGACACCGCTTCCGTGCCAGGAGGCTATTATTCGATTCGCGTAGCGGAGACAGCCGCTGCAGCGGGTGTGCGAATACTCTTCAATTCTGAACCCACAACCGAGGTTCATAGCGTTAGCGGATGTCTTGTGATCGGCCGCTACAACATCCTCAGAGGCACGCCGCCTAGCGTTTCTGGAGCTCTGGTTTCAGTTCGCTCCAGTGCGCGTTCGCGGCAATGGCTCTACTGGAATTTCAAGAAAGTTCTCAAGAGAAGCGCCGGCCGGCCTTACCTGGCCGCTCGACAATGGCTTCTGCGAAGAGGATGACTTAGCCAGCACGGACCCGACTTACCAGCAAATTCCCTCGTAGGAAGAAGTGCCATCCGAACGAAGCGCCTTATCAAGATTCACCAAGTCGATGACGATCTGTTCCTTGCGCAGATGCGTCGACAGTTCAGCTTTTTTGACCGACTTGTTCCCGATAATCACCACTTCGCCCCAGTTCAGTACATCCTCCAAATCGGCCGACAATAACGATCCGATGTGCGGAATCACCTCTTCGATGTACTGCCGGTTAGAGCCGGCCAGGCGGCCGAGGCTGACGTCCTGGTCCCACACTTTCACTTCGTATCCTTCTCCCAGCAAGCGCTTGACCAGTTGCACTTGAGGGCTCTCTCGCAGATCGTCCGTACCCGCCTTGAAGCTCAGCCCGAGATGCGCGATTTTTCTTTTATTGGTCCGCATCACGGCTTCCACGGCGCGCTCCACGTGCTCGGCGTTGCTGGGCAACAGCGACTCCAGCATGGGCAACTTGAGATCCAGTTCCTTCGCCTTGTAGGTCAGCGCGCGCACATCTTTTGGCAAACACGATCCGCCAAATGCAAACCCGGGGGACAAGTAAGCCGGCGAAACATTCAACCGCGTATCCGACGTGAAGATCTCAGTCACGGCCTGAGCATCCACTCCCAAGTGCTTGCACAAAGTTCCAACTTCGTTGGCGAAGGTAACTTTCACGGCGTGAAACGCATTCGAGAGATACTTCACCATCTCGGCCACGCCGACACTCGTCTCAAACACCTTACCGGGCGTCTGTCTGTAGAGTTCGCGCAAAAGAGCCAGATGAGAAGCATCCTGCGCCCCCAGAATTGTGTATGGCGGTTGCAGAAAGTCGGCGACCGCGCTTCCCTCGCGCATAAACTCCGGGTTGTAAGCAACCGTAAAATCGATTCCGGCACGCCGTCCGCTTGCCTGCTCAATCACGGGCAGGACCATCGACTCGGTGGTCCCCGGCAACACTGTACTGCGCAGAACAATCGTGTGGCCGGATTTCTTCTGCTTCAGCGCGGCGCCAATTTCTCGCGCAACCTTCTCGATATGGCTCAGGTCCAGCTTGCCGTTACGCAAGCTGGGCGTTCCAACGCAAACAAAAGAACCGTCAGACTCCAGCACCGCCGCAGTCGAGTCAATTGTGGCGTGAAGCCGGCCGGCGCGATGTCCCTCGGCGACAAGCTCACTCATGCTCGCCTCGATGATCGGGCTGCGACCGCTCTCCATCGTCTCCACTTTGGCCGGGTTCACGTCCACGCCGATGACCTGGTGTCCCATGGAGGCGAAACACGCAGCTGACACCGAGCCGACATAACCCAACCCGAACACACTGATCGAGAGACTCACTCTCCAGGCTCCTTTGTCCTCTGTCTCGAATCCCGCGCAGACTGGCCGCGTCTTCACCCCAATCCTCTGCGCGTCGGTAACCTCTCACTATAGCAACGCTGGGATAACAAAGCACGGCTGCGGGCACACCGAAGTCACCGCGCCACCCATCGATTCTCGAACCTTACTTTCAACCACTTACGACACAGACTCTGGAATGTTCGCGGTGCCGGTGATTGAGATGGTAACCTCCTATGACCGCGCTCCGCCCTGGCACGGTAACATGGAATTTGTGGCTTCCGCACGGCAGGGAAAATGGTCGCGCCTATCCGGCATGAAGTGGGAAGAAGTGCGCACGCGGGTCGGCCAGGAAGTTTCCAAGCGCGTCGATCTCATGGTGTACCGCGCAGGCCTCGGGCCACAGGCACCCCGTCTCCTGCCGCATCCTGCCGCCCAACCCAGATTTTTCTTCGGCGAGGTCGATAAAGACGAGCCGGCCCATCGCGCCCAACTATTGCACGAGCATCTGCCCCGCGAAGCGGACCAAATCATCCAGGAAGCAGACGATATTTGCCGGCATGAATTTCTCTTGCTCGGATACGAAAAGATCGACTACGGCCCGAACATCGACTGGCATTCCGATCCGGTTCACGGAAAACGCAGCAGCCCGCTGCGTCCCTGGTTCAAGATCAAATTTCTGGATTTTCGCGCAGTCGGCGATCATAAGATCATCTGGGAGTTGAACCGCCACCAGCATCTGGTCACGCTCGCCAAGGCGTGGCGCTTGACCGGCAATCAAGCCTACGCGAATGAACTGGCAAATCAGTGGTATTCGTGGCAGAAGGCAAATCCTCATCCGCTTGGCATCAACTGGGCCAGCACGCTGGAAGTGGCCTTCCGCAGCCTGTCCTGGCTCTGGGTCAAGAATCTGCTTGCCGGATGCGCGGCCCTCCCCGCCAACTTCGAGACCGATCTCCTCTTCGCGCTGCAAACGCATGGACGGTACATCGAACGCTATTTGTCGACTTACTTCTCGCCCAACACTCACCTCCTCGGCGAAGCGGTTGCGCTTTTTTTCATCGGCACTCTATGCCCGGAGCTTTCTGCCGCAGAACGCTGGCGAGACGAAGGTTGGAGAATCGTGCTGGAAGAGTCCGAACGCCAAGTCCGTCCCGATGGAGTTTACTTCGAGCAAGCGCTCTACTACCACGTATACGCACTCGATTTTTTCCTGCACGCGCGACACCTTGCCGGCGCAAATGGTTTCGCGATTTCCGAATCATTCGACAACGTAGTGATCAAAATGCTGGATGTCGTCCACGCGCTCTCTGAAGTTGGCCCTCCCGAAGGTTTCGGAGATGACGACGGCGGTCGAGTCTTCAATCCGCGGCGCAATCGAATCGAATGCATGACCGATCCCTTAGCGCTAGGTGCAACTCTTTACGATCGCAAACAGTACGCAACTGCCGGTCTGACCGAGGAAGCTATCTGGCTATTCGGCGACAAGGCCGTCGAAGTCATCGGGAATCCGCATTCCCAGCCGCCTCCTGCATCGAAGGCGTTCGAAGCAGGAGGCATCTATCTCATCAATGACCATGAGCCCTACGCTCAGCAGATGATGATCGATGCCGGCCCCCAGGGCACAGGCCGCTCGGGCCACGGCCATGCCGACGCCCTCAGCATTCGCTTATCCCTAGGTGGACGTCGATTCCTGGTCGATCCCGGCACCTGCACTTATAGCCCACACGAAGATCAGCGCGATCGGTTTCGCGGCACCGCCGCCCACAATACCCTCCGAATAGACGGCCTTGATCAGGCCGTTCCCGACGGTCCTTTCGGATGGAGTTCGATTCCGAAAGTGAAAGCCGAAACTTGGCTGAACGGTCAGACATTCGATTTCTTTGTCGGCAGCCACGATGGCTACCACAGGCTACCCGACCCTGTGCTGCATCGCCGGTCAGTGTTTCATGTGAAGGGCGGTTTGTGGTTCATCCGTGACGCGGCCGAAGGCGGTGGCAGTCATCTTCTCGACAGCTTCTGGCATTTCGCTCCTGAACTTGACGTGAGGGAGGAGCGCGGCATGATCATCGCGGAACATCCCTCCGGCGGGAAAAAAATGGAACTCTCCAGCCTGGCCATGCTCATCGATCGCGGTTCCACATGGAAAACAGAGATCACCGAGGGCTTTGTCTCCCCCGCATACGGGGCAAAGCAGACTGCGCCCGTAGTGTGCCTCAGCGCCAACGTCGGGCTGCCACAGGAATGCGGAGTCATGCTCCTGCCAACAGCCCGTGGGTCCGAAGTCGGTAACTTGGATGCAATCGGCGAAAGCCGCATCTCCCCCGTTCGCGGCTATCGCTACCAAACTTCTCAGAGCGCAGAGTTCCTGTTCTTTGCTCAAGACCAACGCCCCTGGACCTGCGGTCCTTGGACCGGCGATTCGAGTTTGCTCTACTGCAAAATGAAGAATGGACGGCTGGCGCACGTTATCATGGTTTCTGGCAGCTTTGCCGAATGGCGCGGCAAACGATTCGTTTCGCACTCTTCACCCATCGAGAGTTTCGAATGGTTGAGCGGTCCCGATTGGAGCAGAGCTTCCTCTTCCGCAGGCGGCACGGAGGATGCAGTGGTGAGTGAGTTTGAATTTTCTGACTCCGAGCCCTAGGTCCTGTCTTCGCCTTACTCGGAGGCGAGTGAAAAAACGGCATGTGTGGAATTGCGGGAATACTCGAGTTCGGCAAAGATGCGCACGTCGATTCCGGCGTCCTGCGGCGCATGTGCGACGTTATTGCCTACCGCGGTCCGGACGACGACGGCTTCTTCACCCAGGGCAGGATCGGCCTCGGTATGCGCCGCCTCAGCATCGTCGACCTCGCCACCGGCCATCAACCAATCAGCAATGAAGACGGTTCGATCTGGATCGTCTTCAACGGCGAAATCTATAACCACCGCACTCTGCGCGAGGATTTGATCAGCCGCGGGCACAGCTATCGCACGCAGAGCGACACCGAAACCATCGTTCATCTCTACGAAGAGTATGGCAATGACTGCGTCCAGCACCTGCGAGGCATGTTCGCCTTCGCCATCTGGGATGCAAATCGAAAATCTCTTTTTGTCGCTCGCGACCGGCTCGGCATCAAGCCCCTTTACTATCGACTCACAGCCGACAATTTTCTCTTCGGCTCCGAGATCAAGGTTCTGCTCACTTATCCCGGCGTGCGGCCCGGGTTTAATCGCGCCACTCTGCCTGAGTATCTCGCGTTCGGCTATCTTTCCGGAGACGAGACCTTCTACAACGGCGTGCATAAGCTCATGCCCGGACACTGGCTCGAAGTGAACGAGCAGGGCAATCTGCGCGTGGAGCAATACTGGGACTTACCGCTCGCTGTCGACGATAAACCTCACGACGAGCGCTACTACGTCGAGAGTTATCGAGAATTGCTCGAAGGCGCGGTCGGCAGCCACTTGATGAGCGATGTGCCTCTCGGCGTGTTCCTCAGCGGCGGCTTGGACTCAAGCGCGGTAGCCGCGCTCACCACCAAAATAAGACGTGAGCCTATCGAAACATTTTCCGTGGGATACCACGAGCAAACCTACAGCGAATTGCCTTACGCCAGAACCGTGGCCCAGCATCTCAAGTCGGTGCATCATGAAGTGTTGATGAGCCGCGAGGATTTTTTCGGAACGCTGCCAAAACTGATCTGGCATGAGGACGAGCCCATCGCCTGGCCTTCCAGCGTCTCGCTTTTCTTCGTCGCCCGGTTAGCCCGCGACCATGTCACAGTGGTGCTCACCGGTGAAGGCAGCGACGAAACCCTGGGCGGATATTCGCGCTATGCATTCACTTTGAAGAATATGGCTTTCGACCGCGTCTTCCGCAGTCTAGTCCCGCGGTCGATTCGGAGTGGTATTCGCAACTCCATCTCGACTTCGACATGGATCAATGCCGCCGCCCGCCGCAAGCTCTCGCACACCTTCCTTGGCCTCGATGGGGAATCCTGGACGTCTTTTTATTTTGACAACTTTTTTTCCGCGTTCAACCAGAAGGATCAAAACGAACTGCTGACCGATGAACTCAACCATGAAATCGCGACCGGCTTCGCCTATCGCGATGTCCTCCAATACTGGGAAGCTTCCTCCGGAGAACTCCTGCAGCGGCTGCTCTACACTGACATCAAGACCTACCTGGTTGAGCTTTTGATGAAGCAGGACAACATGAGCATGGCAGCATCAATCGAAAGCCGCGTGCCGTTCCTCGATCATGTTCTGGTGGAGTGGGCGACCCGTGTTCCAGCCAGCATCCAGATGCGCGGCACCGCCGGCAAACAAATCCTGAAGAAAGCGATGGAGGGTTTGCTTCCCCATTCGATCATCTACCGCCCGAAGCTGGGATTTCCCACGCCTTGGAGCGGCTGGCTGGCGGGCGCGCAACTGGATTCCATCGAGCGCATGCTCCTGGAACATCGCAGCATGAACCGCGGATTTTTCAAACGTGCCGCCGTTGAGAAACTTTTCGCGGAGCACCGAGCCCGCTATCGCGACCATTATGACCGCATCTGGCGCTTGCTCAACCTGGAGTTGTGGCACCGGGTGTGCCTGGAAGGCGAATCTCACGAATTCGCCGGCCGATCCGCCGAAGCAAAATCGGTTCCCATGGCATGAACGAATGCCGGCAACTACATGTCATCATTCACGGCGCTGTCCAGAAGGCGTCATCGATTAACACTGAGGGGTTCAATCTCTAAGCTCTCCAGGCGGACAAACCGGCCGAGCGGAGTGTTGATCCTGAGCCAGTGTTTGGCCTCGAACATCGCCAGATAGGTTGCTCGCAGTCGTGCCACACGAAGGCTCGTCCTTGGTTTGCTTTCCGAACCCGGCGTATATCCCAGCTCGCGCAGAAAATCGCCGATCAGCTCATCGAAAGCATCAATTTGCTCTTGCGACATCTTCGTCTTCCAGCGCGCCACTGGATTGAACGTTCCTTCCGCTTCGTCGGCGAACGAAGAATTAGGTTCGCTGACGGATCCAATTCCGGTGCGCTGAATCCGGTCGTAGTCGAGATCGTGATCGATGAATAGGCCGAGCCGCGCCAACGTTTCCCGTGGATTCGCGTTCAATTCTTCGAAGGACACTTCCCGGTAATCTGCCCCCAATCGTCTTCCCTGCTCACGTCCCTTGCGCACGACCCACTCCCAATACAATCCCGCGACTCCAAGCTGCTCGTGCCGATCCCATGGCAAGGGATGCGACCACCCCTGCTTCACATAGGAAAGAGCGACATCGCGACCGTCGCGAATAATGTGGATGAACAGCGCATTCGGTATCTGCCGCTTGATCTCCTCCATGTACAGAAGATGGCCAGGCGTGCAGTCCGCCCAGCGCGCTACACCCTGCATTCGAGCCACTGCTTCCATCACAATGCGCAGGAAGTCTCCTCCGCTGCGGCATTCGTCCATGATCTTAGCTTCAATTTCCGCGGCCTTCAGTCCGGACACTCGAAAGAGCATGCTCTTTAACCAGCAGTCCATCAGATCTTGTCGATCGCCAGCCGAGCGCATTCCCCCGAAGCGTGGCGCCAGCAAGTTGAAGACGTTGGACTCTGAGCGGTACACGGCGAAGCCGCCCGCCGATAGCAGCATGTGATACAACACGGTCGTTCCTGAGCGCGGACACCCCAGCACGAAGACGGGAGCTTGCTTCCTGCTGGCCACAACACGCGCGCCGCTCGTTCCGGTTTTTCCAGCTGGCATCTGCACAATTCGTCGTACGCACTTGTGGCGTAACTCCGGTACAAACACGAAGTTCAAGCGCCTTCCAGCGGAAGCTTCAAACCACGCCTGCGAGCGCCTGTTCCGGCTTCCTGCGGTGAGGCGCCAGGCTAAGGTAAACTTTCAACCACTGCTCGCGTACAGACTCCCAGTGGTACCGGACCGATTCAGCGCGCGCATTCTGCGCCAGCCGCGTCGCAAGGTCCGAATCGCTGAGTACTCTGAGAATGTTGTGCGCCAAAGCGGCTGCATCTCCGGGAATCGAGAGTAGTCCGGTGCGCTCGTGATCCACGATATAGCTCATTCCCTCCGGAGCGGTAGTCACCACCGGTGTGCCAGACGCAAAAGCCTCCAGCACCGAAACCGGCATATTGTCCAGGTTGGAAGCATTCACGAAAATATCCGCCCGATCATAAAACCGTCCGATGTCCCGGTGCGACGCCACGCCCACGAAATTAACCTTCGACAAATTCAATTGTCGCACCAGACCCCGTATTTCCTGCTCCAACACGCCGCCGCCCACCAAGTCGAGTTGCGCATCGGGATAGGACCTCTGGACTTCAGCGAATGCGCGCACTACCACATCCACGCCGTAGTAGGGATGGAATCCGCGAGTACAAACGAGGTGTGGACGCAGCGGACTCCGCAAACGAAAAGAAAACTGAGACAGATCGACAATGTTCGGGACAATCTGAGCTTCCATCCCGAACTCCCGCATGACCTCGACCAGATAGCCGGAAGGAACGATCAGCCGGTCGGTCCCTTTCAGCACGCGGCGCGCGACGCCGGACCTTTGCAAATGATCCCGGCACTCTCCGCTTCGATAGTTGATCAACGTTCGTTTACCTCGCAGGCGTGCAATCCACCACGCTGGAAGAGGCGCCAGAAGAAATGACGAATACGAGGCAGAAAAGATGTGGGCTATATCGACGTCTTCCAAATCTCGCCACAGCTTCAGAAGGTATAGCGGCTCGCGAATAATGGTGCGCAGGAAAGGGATGCGCTCAACCCAGCCCAGTCCGAAAGGGAAACGCGGGTCAACGGCGACGAAGCGCGCCGCGACCTCAGGATCTTCTTTCCAATTGCGCATCAGGAGATCGGCCTGCACCGCCTGCCCACCCACATAGCGCAGGCTCGGAGCCACGATAGCAACACGGATGCGCGAATCTGCAGCACTCCTCTGGCGATCCTCACGCTGCGCACCAAGGCGCTTCCCTCGGTCTTCAAGCGCCCCGGCATAGAGTGAGCAATACTGACCGCGAATTCGCTCTACGCTAAAGTTCGCTCGAGCAAACTCCCGCGCCCGGACGGAAATTGTAGACCGTAACTCCGCATCTGCCAGTACGCGCTCCAGTCCAGCGGCAAGGGCTTCCACGTCATTCGGCGCGACCAGCAGGGCTCGCCCGTCGTCGGCAAGTTCGCGATTCCCTCCAACGTCAGTGGCCACAAGCGGCACTCCAGCAGCCATCGACTCGAGCATTACATTCGATAGACTCTCGGAAGCAGAAGGCACAACAGACACATCGACGCTGGCAAGCACGGCAGCAATATCGCGACGATCCCCGAGAAATTGAATCCGTCCTTGCAGATCCAGTTCGGCCGCCTCGCGCTCAAGTTCGGAGCGCAGGGGACCGTCCCCCACCAACACAAATTCCACGTTGGGCAGCTTCCGGCTCACCCGCGCCGCTGCCCGGAGAAACTCGCGATGGTTCTTATAAGACGCATTCATGCGGGCGATCATCCCCACCCGAAGAACGCCCGCGGCACGAGTCATCGCTGGAGCAGTCTCCGCAAAGGCCTCGGGCGGCAGCGCGTTCCCAATCACAACCACCTTGCTCTCGGGCAGGCCGGCTCGCAACAGCCGGTCGGCAGCCGCGTGCGAGTTGCACACCACCCGGTCGCACCAGAGAAACACCATGAGCTGCGCACGGAATTGCGCGGGAGTGAGCAGATCTCCCAGCTGACGGAGACTGCCAATCACCAGCGGAACCCGCGCCAGCTTAGCCGCTGGAACTAAAGTCAAATTGCTGTAGAAGTCGAACGAATGGGCTACCGCAACATCCAATTCTCGCAAGCGACGCATTAATTGGTAGCGGCTGCGAATCGACTGCGGTCGATACAGACTCCCGCCGAGATCGAATTGCTGGATGTCGCCGAGACCTTCGAGGAAAGGCCCCTTTTTCTGCAGACAGCCAAGATGTACCGGAGAGTGATCCGCCCGCAAGGACCGTGCGAGTTCCGCGAACTGACGCTCGGTGCCGCCCGTCTCCAGGCTGTCGATCATCAGAAAAATAGAGCCTTGCGAACCCATGGAAGGAGTTGAACGAACCGCTTGCGAGGCCGGAGGTTGATTGGGTTCCTCCCCAGTTTGCGTGTTCACACGCCCACTCATCCCAGGTTCCCAGCCACGCTGGTAACACGGCTCGCTTCCGTGCCCAAATCCAGCGTCGGGATTTTCTCCAGGAAGTTGCGATGCCACAGTTCGAACATGAGCAACCGCCATATCCGCCCGGATTGGTCCCGGCGCCCGCGAAAATGCTCGTCCAGCAACTGCCGCACACCTGCTGGATTGAAGTACCCGCGCTGCATCGTCTTCGGCTCGAGCAGAACCGTCATGATCAGTTCTTTCAATTCGTTCCGCATCCAATGCACCAGCGGCAGGGCAAAGCCCTGCTTCGGCCGGTACAACGCTTCCCTAGGTACGCCGACTCTCTCCGCAAGCTTGCGCAGAATGTACTTCTGCACCCCGTTGCGCAGTTTCCACTCCACCGGCAGTCCCGTCACCCATTCCAGAAAAAGATGATCAAGGATTGGCACGCGTACTTCGAGCGAGGGTGCCATGCTCATCCGGTCCACCTTGGTCAGAATGTCGGCCACCATGTAGGTTTTTGTATCCACGTACAACATCTGGCTCACCGCATCTTTCGCCGGCGCTTGATCGAAATAGCGGTACATTACATTTCCGGGGTTGCTGTTTCCCTTCAGTGTTTCCCGGAATTCATCCGACCACAGCGGCATGTCCCGCTCGAATGAAGGCACGAATGAAATGCCGTCGACATATCGCTCCCGCCACGGCAACGAAACATTGTAGGAAAATTTTCTTCCGCGCATGTCCTGCGGAAGCCGGGGATAAACTTGCTCCCGGTATAAACGCCAAATCCAGGGCGGGATTCGCTGGAAAACCTGGCGGCGACGATGAATTGCATAGCGGTCGTATCCCGCGAATATTTCGTCCCCGCCGTCTCCGGACAAGGCGACCGTCACGTGCTCTCGAGCCATACAAGAAACGTAATAGGTGGGCAGCATCGAGGAATCTCCAAACGGTTCCTCCAGCGAACTGGTCAGTGTCTCCACTGTTTCCAAAACGTTCGGTTCCAAAATCAGTTCGTGGTGCTCGGTGCCGAAATGCTTCGCCACAATACGGGCGTAGTGCGCTTCGTTGAAATCGTCATGGCTGAAACCGATCGAGAACGTTTTCACCGGCTTGGAACTTGCCCGCGCCATCAGGGCAACAACCGTGGAGGAGTCCGTACCTCCGCTCAGCAAAGCGCCCAGAGGAACATCGGCGATCAGCCGGATGCGCACCGCTTCGGCCAACCGGTACTCGAGTTCTTCCAGACACTCTTCTTCGCTCTTCGGCTGATGCGTGCTGTACTGCGGCAAATCCCAATATTGACGGACCTGCACCCGGCCTGCTTCGAACTCGAGCAAGTGCCCGGGAAGAAGCTTCTGAATCGGCAGGAACGCAGTGAGAGGATCCGGCACATAACCGAAATACATGTATTGCACCAGCGCCTCGTTGTTCACCTCCGCGAGTTCCGGAGCCACGGCAAGAATCGCCTTGATCTCCGAACCGAACAACAACCGCCCGCCCGCCAGCGCATAATGCAGGGGCTTTATCCCCAACCGATCCCGCGCTATCAGCAGCTTTCGTTTTCGCTCGTCGTACAGCGCAAAGGCAAACATGCCCCGCAGCTTCTTTACGCAATCGGAGCCAAGTTCTTCATACAGATGAACAATCACTTCCGTGTCGGTGTGGGTATAAAAGCGATGGCCGCGGCTCTCGAGTTCGCCGCGCAGCTCCGGGAAGTTGTAGATTTCTCCGTTGAAAACGACCCAGACGGATCGATCCTCGTTGAATACCGGCTGGTGGCCACCGGCCAGATCGATGATGCTAAGCCGGCGCATTCCGAGGCCTACGCCGTCTTTAGCGAAAATGCCTTCGTCATCCGGGCCGCGATGCACGATCGCCTGGCACATGCGATGAATCGTGGCCGCGTCAATTCGCTCGTCGGCAACCGCGCTTACGATGCCTGCGATTCCACACATGCGCTATCCTCTCACGCCCGCCTGGAAATTTGCGCTTTGCGGGATCTTACCGGTGGACTCGCGAGCCAGTTTCAGCCGGTAGTCGCGGTATTCCCCAGGGTTTCCCTCGCGGCCATCGCAGGCAGCCCAGATCATGTTCACCATCTGCCGCGCGGTGACGAAATGAATCACCTCTTGCCTTTCTGACGCGCCTTCACAGAGTTCGGCGAGGAATCGTTGCATGATTCCTCCCATCACGGCCTCTCGATGCGTGGGATCCATGCTGTGGCAATGAATCTTGATGAAAACCCAGTCCGGCCGCCCTTGAACGGAAATCGCGGCCTTCCTCCAGAGATTAAGCCGGCGCACACTCGGAGGATTTGCGGCTGTCAGCGCCGCATTCTCGACGCGACCGATGCCGTTGCGCGCATTCCGGTCAAAATCCAACATCAATGGTCCCTGCACCATCAAAGGAGAGGTCTGCGGAGTACGGCCGCGACGCAGGTCTCGCCCTTTGCGATGTGGAGCGGCGGCGTCGAACGGGAGGCTGCACTCATAGAGCGAATTCACTTTCCCAATCTGTGCCGGGTGGAATGCGGCAGCGGGCAAGGTGAAATCGGCATAGCAGCCGGTGTCGGCCAGAATCTCCATCTCGTTGTCAACGCCACAAGCATAGCCTCCGGCGGAGTTCGCCAGTGTGAAATTCCCATGAACAAACGCGTACTGCGGCTGATCGGAGCCATCGAGGAAGCACAGCGAGCCATGCCTTAGGACCAGAGCATCGCGAAACTCCACGAGTTGTCGGCGTGTATTTTCGGCGGTATCGGGTGCGTCCACCCCGTGGTGCAGATGGATTTCAATTTCTCCCCACCCTCGGTGGCAGTGCTCCGCGATGCGGTCCACCAAGCCCCGGTCGTACTGCTCGCCGGGATAGAAATACGTGTGCACGAACGGCTGTCCTTCATGATCGCGCCATGAATCCACAGCTCGCGGATACTCGGCGCACCATTCTTCTACCCGGCGTTCCTGCTCGGAAAAAGGTGCGCGGGCTCGCCCGTCTCCAGGGACAATGGCCGGCTCAAAATGATCGGCAAGAGCGAAGATCAAATGGACTCTGCCGCGCGGAACCGATCGAGTGAGCCTCTGCCAGGCGTAAGACGGCAACCATCTCCCATACAAGAGCTTGCGCGCGAAGCGTTTCCCGAAGCCAGACTCGTCCGCCCGAGGAGTGATTGCTTCCGTCTCCCCGCTCGCGGTTGAATTGGTTCGCTTTTTGCTCATCGCACTTTGGTCCACGCATTCAACGGAGTCCGCGCCGTCCCCAGCTGGAACAACAGCTCCAGCAGGCCACAAGGCAATCACGGCAAGGGCTTTCGGCCCTGCACGGAGATTGGTACTTCCACCACACGCAAGTCCTGCATCCCGCAGCTTTCAAACCAGCGAAATACCTCTTCGTAAGTGTGTTTCGACTGATACCGCGGAGAGTACCAGTCAAATGTGTCGAGCACTCTCCATTGAGGGTTAGGATTGCGGTTCACTGGGAAAACGTAGCGCACAATCCCGGATAGCGGCCGCCCGATGCCTGGAATAACCCGCAACGCGCTATCCACCGCATTCACCGTGGGCACGACTACGCGAAGCATCCCGTGCAGCGTTTTCGCAGGCAAGCGGTGAGTCACTCTGCGGTAAAGGTCGCTGAACCTGTACCAGCGGTTATAAGCGCTGTACAGCCACACGGCGAGCGTTCCGCCGGGCTTCAGGTATTGCGGCAAAGCTTTCACCGCCTGCTCGCAGTTCGGCGTATGGTGCAGCACTCCAATGCTGTAGATGAAATCAAAACTCTCGGCGGCGAACGGAAGCGAAAAAACGTCGGCCTGCAAGGCGACGAACTCGCGATCGGCCAGGTTACGTGCCGCCACTTCGGCGGCCGCACTCAGATCGACTCCTACGACCCTGGCTCCCCAGCGCGTTGCCACCTCCGCAAACCGCCCCATGCCGCAACCCACATCGAGCACCAGCTTTCCTCTGATGTCTTCGGGGCTCAACCCAGTCTTACGGCGGAAGTCCTTGTCGGATTCGTCACTGCTGGCGTCATCCAACTGCGTGCGCGCATAGCGCTGCCACTGAAAGCCAAAGCTGTCCGCGTAGTTTTCTGGTGGCACGAAGCGTGCGACACCGCGCTCCTGCGGAAACGCGCGTTGGCAGCCCGTACACACGTATCCGTCGCCGTGCCGGTTCAGTGACGCCCGGCAATCGGGGCAGCGCAGCAACTCCAATACATCAATGGACAAGAGTAAAGTCACCCGATTTCTTCTTCCCGGCACGAACCATCCCATACCGGCTGCGCCAATCTTTTCCCACCGGGGAGGGTTCGGACGCAGGTTCCCGTTCGTTGATCATCGCTGCCAGAGCCGACGCATAGGCCACGGCAAAATAAGGAAAGAACTGATAAGCCTCAGGGGCAAACAAAGCCCCGATCACAAACCCAATCATCGAGCTGTGCAGCCCGCCAACAAATAACGTCGTCTGAGCGTCCAGATCTTTTCTGCGCCTCAGTTTCCTGAGATTGCGAAAAGCGCTGGCGATAAACAACAAATAGAGAATCAACGAAGGAATACCGCCTTCGACCGCGATCTGCAGGTACGTCATGTGCACGTCGTGCCAATCGTCGGAATAGACTTGAAAATTGTGCACACCCAATCCAAAGATCGGGTAGCGCTCAATGCCTTCGATTGCCTTGCTCATCAGGTACCGGCGCTGCTCGTACGAGGAGTAGGCTCTTCCTTCCTCCTGATTTTCCACCTTGCCGCTGATGGCGGCCATGCGGTCGGCTAGCGGACGGCCCGCGACGGCCAGCAAAATCACGACGGTTAAAACGCTGCCCACCACCAGGTAGAAGCGCCGTCCCTTCACCCCGAAGTGCCACAAGCAGACCGTCCCTGAAATCACCAGAGTGATGAATCCGGCCCGCGAAGCGGTCATGAACAGGGCGAGTCCCATGATCAGGATTGCCCCAGTCCAGCTCAGTCGGGCCAGCACTCCCTTCGCACTCAAAAGAAAAGCCAGGCAGAACGGCAGCGTGAGGACGATCGCAAACGCGAGATCGTTGGAGTTGGAATAAATACCTCCAATCACGCCTTCCAGCCTGGGCTGGTTGTGCCCGAGAATGATCGATACCACGCAGATCACCGCTACCGAAGCAGACTGAATGTAAACAAGGCGTCGCAGCCTTGCGAAGTCCGTGACCAACAGAAAAGTAAGTATCCAGACAACCCACACCTTGGCAAAATCCAGAGTGTGGGTCAGCGCGCCGCCCTTCCACACGGGCGACAGCGCAGCCGAAATGAACAGCACACCGATCATCCCGAGCAGATAGTTCGACTCCCGGGGAAGATCCCGGATTCTGCGCTGCGTTTTGCCCAAACTGCTCAGCAATCCCAAAAGCGCAAACACACCTGAGATTTTGGCCAGAGGGATGTATCCAAGGACGGGGATCCAGTCCTCTGGCCGAGCGCAGTAGATCACGTAAAATGCGCTGAGCCAGAAGAAAGCTCCGTTCAGGGATGCGGGCTTTTGCAACTCGACTGCACGGGGCGCGATGGTTTGCTCTGCTGCTCTCACCGGATCCACACTTCTTTCCGCCCCGTCACAAAGTTGGCGAAGGCAACCACCGCCGCTGTATTCAAGACAATGAGCGCCAGCGCCGCGTTGGCGACTCGCCTCAGCACTCCGCGCGGCTGGTTGGACAGAGCATGGTTGGACAAGGCGAACAGACTGAGCGCGTAAAAGGCCAATTGCAACGCAAAAGCGGCGCGGTACAGAGGTGCAGGAATTGCGGCAGAGGTCACCAGCAAAACGGCCAGCGCAAACGGCACAACCAGCCGGAGCAACTTGTGGCTGACAAACCGGAACCGCAGCGGGTTCGCGCCACTCAGCACCCACGGCGCAATCTGCAACAACTGGTAGTTTCCAGTCAGGGTGCGCACCTTCCGGCGGAACTCTCTCTCCGCACCCAGATCAGGATCGTCCCACGCCCGCGCCCGCCCGTCAAAGATAACGCGAGCGCCCTGCCGCGCAACCTGCAGGGGCAAAAGCACGTCGTCCAGGATGGTCTCGGCCGGAATCGGCGCCAATAGCGAACACCGGGCCGCGTACAGTGCTCCGGTCGCGCCCACCACCGACCCCGATGCGCTCTCTAGCGACCGGATTTTTTTCTCCATCCGCCAGTAAATTCCCATGCGCTTTTCCGCTTCGCCCGAAGCTGCATCGCCCAGCATCAATTCTCCGCTCACGCATCCCACAGTCGGATCCGTAAAGTTCTCGAGGAGCAGCCGCACGGCATCCTGCTCGATCTCCTGCCGCGCATCCATGAAAACCGCGATCTCACCCTTCGCCGCAGCCAGGGCTTCATTCAGTCGGCAGGCTTTTCCCTTCGCCTTGGGCGAAGCCAGAATGTGAAAGCGCGCATCCTTCGCGGTATCCGCAAGAATTTCCGCCGTCCTGTCACTGGAGCCGTCCGAAACCACAACAAATTCCAGGCGCTCCGGCGGGTAGTTCAGCGCTGCCAGGTTGCTTAGCTTGCGGGGCAGCGTGGCCTCTTCATTGCGTACCACCATCACAATCGAGACCAGGGGTTCATTCGCTCCGCGCAGCACCGGCCTCGGATTTAGACGGCTCCAAATCCACAGCCACACCGCGTATCCGAGATAAGCGTAGAAGACAACTCCCGTGGCGGCCCAGAATAGCGTCTTCACTGCGCGCCCCGCCCCAGCAGGACGATTTTGATGGTCTGGAACATGATCAGCAAATCCAGACCGAGGGAAGCGTTCTTGATATAAAACAGGTCGTACTGCAGTTTCTCTCGCGCGTCTTCCAGCGTGTTGCCGTACTTGTACTGCACCTGTGCCCAGCCCGTGATGCCCGGCCGCACCACGTGCCGTACGCCGTAGTAGGGGATATCCCTGCTCAGCCACTCCACAAATTCCGGCCGCTCCGGGCGAGGACCTACAAAATGCATATCGCCCTTCAGCACGCACCACAACTGCGGAATTTCATCGAGCCGCGAAACGCGCAGGAACTTGCCCGCGCGCGTGATTCGCGGATCATCGTCCAAGGCCCAGGTTGCCCCTGTATCCGCTTCGGCGTCCACTCGCATGGTGCGGAACTTGTAGCAGTAAAAAATTCTTCCCCGACGCCCCACGCGCTGCTGGCGGTACAGCACCGGACCCGAAGAATCCAGCTTGACAGCCAGCACAATGAACGGCAGCAGGGGCAACGAGATCACAGTTCCGGCAAGCGCTACCGAAACGTTCAGTGCCCGGCGAACCAGCCGGACGAAACCGCTGAAGCGGAAGCCTTCGGCAAAGATCAGCCAGCTGGGGTATAGCTGTTCTACTTCGATCCTGCCCGAGATCCTCTCCAGCCACGAGGTTGCCTCTTCCACCTTCACGCCCCCCAGGCGCAGGTCGAGCAATTCTTCCACCGGCAACGTGCCGCGGCGGTCCGGCATGGCGACGATCACCCGATGCACGCCCCTCCCCCGCGCCAGACCAAGCAGATGCGATGCCACGGTGTCCCGGGTCAGTTCGCCCTCGACATCTCCTGTCCATCCCACCACTTCAATCCCCAGCGCGGAGTGCTCACGCAAACCTCTCACCAGTCGCTGCGCTCGCTCTCCCGTGCCCAAAACGTAAACCCGCTCGCGTAAGAACGGCTGCTTCACCATCCAGGAATAAGCCGCGCGCCAGCCCAGTAGCGTGAAGGTGAGAATGATGAGTCCTGCCAGCGCGGACCCGTTTCCCGGCACGACGCTGGGATAGATGAAACCCACAGCCGCCAGGATGAGCGCCAGGAAACCCAAAACCAACAAAAGCCGCAATATCTGGTCCCACTTCGCGCCCAGGCTGGAAGAATCGTAGAGATCGAACCAGTACGAAAACAGCAGCGCAACGCCCGTAACCGCGAGAATCTTCAGATACCCGTGCTCGACATTGAGCAGGAGCCAGCTGTCCTCCCGGTTCTGCAGCATCGTTCCCAGTACGAACGAAGTCCAAACGATCAAGCCCTCGCCCACCAGAAGAACCAGGGCGCGCAACGGAAAATAAACTTTGAACAGCCGGATCACGTTTGCCTGTTTCCCCTAAACCTTGGACTCGGTCACATTCTTCTCCTGCACGTCGTAGTAATAGCGGGTATAGGACATGGCTTCATTGTCGGTCCCGTTCAGCACCACGCCCACCAGGGCCTGTTCTGGAAATTCCTGACGCGCCCGGCGCGCCATATCGACCGGCGTCACATTCGAGCGCACCACCATCAACACGCCGTCACAGGCCTTGGCCAGCACGCTAGCGTCGGAGACCGGTACCGCCGGCGGTGAATCGATGATGATCCAGTCGAACAAAGCCTCTACCCGCTGCAGCAGGAACTTCAGCCGCCCGTTGGCCACGAGTTCCGCGGGATCGGAAATTTCCTGGCCGCTCGGAATAAAAAATAGGTTTTCCATTTGCCCGCGCTGCATGATCGCGAATTCGTCGCTCGTTCCTTGCAGATAGTCCGCGAGGCCGGGAGACGAAGTTGTGCCCAGCATCATGTGCAGCCGCGGACCGCGCAGGTCGGCATCGATCAGCAACACGCGGCGTCCATGCTGCCGCACCAAGACCTGCGCCAGGTTCGCCGACGTGAAGGACTTTCCCTCCTTCGGCAGCGCGCTGGTCACCAGGATTTTTTTCAGGGGCATCTTCTCGCGGGCGTGGTATAGCCGGGAACGCAGCGTGCGGAATTCCTCGGTGCCGCGTGCAGTATCGTCGTCGTTGAAAAACAACATCGTCTTCACATCCGGCGTCCACTGCAGTTCCGGGCAGCGCGCCAGCAACGCGTCAAGGCTGAACGGACTGGCGAACGACGGCATGCCTGACGCCAGCGGAATGCCAGCGGCGGACACTCTCGCTGCCGGTGGCTCTTCCAACGTCGTCGGGGTGGGGGCCTGCTCCGTCGCCGCGAAACTGGGCTGGACTGCACCTCCCTGCATTGCCGCCCGCTCCTGTTCGGCTTTCTTCAACGCTTCGTGAATTCGGCTCATACTTTCCTTTCCTTGGGGAGGTCCTTCTCTTCCTCTTCTTCACGCAACTTATCGGCTAATGTGGCCAGAGACCGCAAGGCATCCACTAAATCAAATTTCTCCTGGCCCGCCGCCTGCGGCGGCGCCGTCATCGCCCCCGCTGCGATGCCATCACTCAGATCAAAATCCCGGGCTACGCTGTCCACCACCGCCGGCCCGATCACTTTCTGCTGATCCACGAACGCGCTCACCAGGCAGTGCTCGCACAGAAGATTAATCACGCGCGGAATGCCCGTAGCATAGCGGTGGATCGCGACCACGGACTCCGGATCGAAAATCTGCTGGCCGTTGGAGCCGGCGATGCGCAACCGCTGTTGCACATAAGCTTTGGTCTCCTCCAGGGTGAGAGGATGCGTCTTGGCCCGCAGCGTCAGCCTTTGACGCAACTGCCGCAGTTGCGGTTGCTTCAGTTTCTGCTCCAGTTCAGGCTGACCCACCAGCACAATCTGCAGCAGCTTCTCCGTGAAGGTCTCCAGGTTGGTCAGCATGCGGATTTCTTCCAGCACCTCATCGCTCAGGTTCTGCGCCTCATCCACGATGAGCACCGCGGTCTCGCCCGCCCGGTAGCGATCCAGCAGCCAGTTGTAGAGCCGCAACAGGATCTGGCTCTTGGCCTTCGAATCGCACGGAATGCCGAAGTCCGCCATCATGTAATCCAGAAACTGGGGCGTGTTCAGGCGCGAGTTGAAAATGAAGGCCGTCGCCACCTGCTGCAGCCGCAACCACTCCAGCAATTTGTTGATGAGCGTGGTCTTGCCCGTCCCCACTTCCCCGGTCAGCAACACGAACCCTTTTCGGCTCTGGATGCCGTAGGTGAGGCAGGCCAGCGCCTCCTCGGTGTGCCGCGTCAGGAACAGATAACGCGGGTCGGGGTTTACGTTAAACGGATTGGCCCGCAGGCCGTAAAACTCTTTGTACATGTTCTTCGCCTAAACGCTTTCGTCCACTCTTTCATCCCGAGCTAGCGCACTTTCCGCAGCGAGGATCCGGGCGAGCCGCGCGAAGCGTCGCAGCCTTTGCCACGCAATAATCGCGCGCTCGCTTCCTTGTCAAACTCCATCGCGACTAAACTCTGGCCGTTTCCTTTCTCTCGTCCGGCTGCTTTTTCCGCTTCCAGAAATGGCCCTTGCCATCGCCGTTTGTCGCCGCTATCTCTACCACCCACGGCACCGCGACCAGCATGGGAAGTTCCAGAGCCGCCTCGGCATCCGCCTCCGTGCGGATGCACTTGTCGCGGAACTCCAGCCAAAACGCCAAACCAAGCCCCAGCACCAGACCGGCGCCCAATCCTCCGCCCGCAAACAACAGGCGATTCGGGAAGCTAGGAGAATCCGGCAGATTCGCCGGGTTCAGAAGCGCCATCTGTTCCCCTTGCTGCTGCTGCTCGGCCTGCGTCGCCATCTTCGATGTGCTCTGCTTGGCCAAGTCATCTTGATAAACTTTCTGCGCGTTGTCGTAATCCCGCGCCAATTCCTTGTACTCTTCCTCAATTCCGGGACTCGACGCTACCCGGCTCTGGTAGACAGCAATCTCCTGCTGAAGTTTCTTCTGATCGCGCGTCGCCTGCGCCAGCAAATCCTGATACTGGTGAACCTGCAAGCGCAATTGCCGAATCTCGGGCGGCTCGGTCGCGGATCCTTTGTCGTTCCCAGCGTCGGTTGCCGGAGTGGACGGGTTATTGACTTCTGCGAGTTCCTTCTTGACCTCGGCAATGTCCGCTTTGGTCTTGATCACGTCCGGATGGTCGTCGGTATAGCGTCCCTGCAAATCGATGAGTTCGGCCTGCAGCTGCGAGAGCTGCTGCTGCAGGGTTTGGGGATTGTTTGCCGACTGCGACGCTTTCCACGCCGCCAGTTGCTGCGTCAGCAGCGACTCGGTATAGGACTTGTCCTGCGTCGCCCGGTTCAAGGTCTGCGTATTGGCATCGAGTTGCGAATTCAGCCCCATCAGGATTTTTAGGTTGTTGTCCTCGTCTCCGGGAAGCTGCCCCATGTGCTGGTTCTTGAAAGCCGCCAGTTTCTTATCCAGATCATCGAGATTCTGTTTGGCGTCCTCCACCTGCTTGGTGAGGAAAAACGTCGTACCCTGAGTCGCTTCCTGCCTCGACTTCAGGTCCTCTTCCAGCAGCATCGAGGTCAGCTCGGTGCATACATCCTTCGCTTCCTTCGCGGTCGACGCGGTGTAGTTCACGTAGAAGCCGGGAACCGACGAGTTGTTCGGGCCGGGCTTTCTTTTGCCGGGGAACTGCGAGATGTCCGGAACCGGCTCGATCCCCATGTTGAGCTGGATGTTGGCCACCACATCATCGAAGTTCTGCCCACCCTTGGCCAACCCCAGCTTTTCCACCATGGGCCGCAGCTGGCTCGGGCTCAACACCCGCTGCTCGATCGTGGTAATGTGCTGCGTCAAATCTTCGGTAAAGACTTGCTGCACCACCGCGTCCGGAATCTTCGGCGGCGTCACCAACACCAGCGACTGCGAGGTGTATTTGGCGGAGAAAACGTACGAGATCAGAAATCCGGCCAAAGGCGCGAGCAGCGCCGGAATCAGAATCACTTTCATCCGGCGGCGCAACATCGCCAGATAATCGTCCAGGGTTAGTTCGCGGTTTCCCATTCTCTTTACCCATCCCGCCAGCCCCCCAGGGCCGGCCTCAAAATTAATCCAGCCGGATCGGCCGGGGAGTCCAATCCAGTCCGATCGTACCCACTTGCCGCTGAGAAATATGGCTGCATGGGCCCGTGCTCGAAGAACCTGACAACGGACACGCCGTATTGAAGCCCAGTTCGTTGAACTGATAGCTCACGAACCCACGTAAGTTACGGCCGAACTGCCGGTGGAACGCCACTCCGGCGTAGCCATAGCTGAAGCTGGTCGCGCTTACGGCCGCCCCAGGAAGCTGCAACTGGGTGTTCTTGGCATAGCCAAGGTCAGCAATCATGTCCCAGACGCGGGTCAACGGTCTTGCGGCATCGAGCTGCGCAATGTTGGTCTCCGCACCTGCGAACAGCCCGGAGCCGCTCGTGTCATAACGCTGGCCGCTCAACGAGAGCATGGTTCGCGGGAACTTGTAGCGTAGCGAGATGCGGCCGGCAACCCCAATCCGAAGCGTACCCACCGAATTTACAGTGCCGCCTGCACTCGTACAGTCCCCCAACGTAGCCCCCGGGATGGTACATCCCTGCAGGTTTATCAGCGTAAACTGCGGCCCCGCGCTAATCAGGAAATCCATCCGCCCCGAAATCCGGTGCCCGTACATCGCCTGTATGACGTTCGAGTGAAATGCCGTACCCTCAACCGAAAAGTCAAATCCCTGGTAGCCGTAACTCAGCGCGACCTGGTCTCTCGGATTCAGGATCCGGTCATAGCCGACTTGCGCTGTTACTTCGGAACTGCCCACGAAGGAAACGTTCACCGGCGTCGAGCCGCCAAAGAGAGAGTTCTCGTTGAGGGCCCCGTAGAAATGGACTACCCCGTACCCCGCCGCGAGCGTAACCGATGACTTGGGCGTCAGGTTCTCGACGATATCCGCCAGTCCCAAATTCAACAGGCGCGGCACCTCCCCTACCGAGACGCCATTTCCTCCGGTGAACGAGCTGGCTTGACCGCCGAATGCGGCGGACCCCAGCATACCCGAGCCTAAGGAGCCGAGGCCGGAGTCATAAGCCCCGCTGCCACCGTAGGCGCTGAAACCGAACGTGCCCTCCGGTAGGTAGCTGACCGAGTCCCGGATCGCCAATTGCCCGCGCTTCCAATTGATCCGGTTGTCCATATCAAACTGCTGCAGTTGCTCCAGCCCGACGCCGCCGCTGTCATAAACCACGCCCCCGATGTAATCCATCGCCACGGCGTAGTTTTTCCAGAGCTTTTGCAGGGTTAGGCTTCCCAGACCGCGTGTGACCGCGCCGAACGACGAACCGCCCAGCGTGTCCCCCGGGTTGGAATCCGCGGACTCGCTGAAGTGCAGACCGGGCAACAGGAAACTTTCCGGGGCCGCATGGGGTTCCAGTCCGGGCTGGTCAATCGCGGAAATCGGCGGGTTCTCGCTCACCGCCGGCACCGGGTTTTCCTGCCCGAAGGCAGGCGCTGGAGGAGGCGCAGCCGGCGGGTTCTGATCCGTCTGCGCCCAGGCCACGCTAGCCCCGATCAGGGTCAGCGTTAGGGTCATCATCATGTGGCCTTTTTTCATCTGGGTTCCTCTTCGACGTCTTTCTCCATCCTTACGCACGGGTCTTACCGAACAGTCTCACAGGACGGTCTTACGGCACGTTCTTACGGAACAACGATCGTGTCTCCCGGTTTGAGCGTGATATTTGGCTGATCGCCCCGGCCCTTGATTGCGTCTTTGTAGTTAAACGGCATCTTCGTTTGCTTGCCGTCCTGCACGCGCAGCAGGTAAATCGCCTTCAGGTTGGCAAACTGCGTGAACCCCGCGGTCGACAACGCCTGCAGGACCGTCATACCGGGCAATAGTGCCATCGGGCCGGTATGCAACACCTCGCCTAGTACGTAAATCCGCTGGCTGTTCATCGCCGTCACCACCACGGTAACGCGCGGATCGGCCATGTATTTCTTCAGCTTGTCATGGATCGAGATCCCGAGTTGCATGGGCGTCATACCTGCCGCCTGCACATCATCCAGCAATGGCATGGAAATCTTGCCGTCGGGCCGCACCGGCAGCGTGACGCTCATGTCGGGTTCTTTCCACACCGAGATGCGCAGCGTATCGTCCGCCCCGATCATGTAGTCCGATGGAACCCCAGGGCCGGACGCCTGAACTTCCGGCACGGCAGCCTTCGCCGGCTTCGCGGGCGCCGCATCATCTGCGTCGTCTTGCGCCCACATGCCCACGGCCGCCAGCCCCAACAGCGCCAGGCAGGCAAGCTTCATTGCTCTCTTCATGTGCTCTCCTCTGCAGCTAAGAGGCTCGGTATTCGGAGCATCCCATCTGTTTGAGCTTGTACAGCAATGCCTTGTAACTGATTTGCAACTCCTCCGCGGCCCTCCGCCGGTTCCAGCGAGTACGGGTCAGAGTCCGCAGAATCAGCTCTTTCTCCGCTTCGCGGGAAGCCGCACGCGCCGCCTGCTTCAGCGAAACTCGGCCGCCGTTGCTTCCTCCATCCGTCCGCCGCAGCATGGCGCGCAAACCGCCCATGGCAAGAGTTTCATCTCCCAGAGCCACAATCGCCTTGGCCGCGTTTTCCAGTTCCCGCACGTTCCCCGGCCACGAATATTCCTCAAACAAGCGCAGGGTCTCTTCACTCAGTGCCGGGACCGCACGCTGAAAATCCCGCCCGTATTTCCGCAGAAAATGTCTCATCAGGACGGGGATATCTTCCCGGCGTTGGCGCAGCGGCGGCAGCCGCAAACACACTCCGCTGATCCGGTAATACAAATCCTCGCGGAGATTCCCTGCTCTCACTTCCGCCTCCAGGTCGCGAGCGCTTCCGCAGATCAGCCGAGCCATACCCGGCGAGCGGCCTCCATTCGTATTCCCTCGCGTCAAGGCCTGCAGCAATTGTGCCTGCCCCTTCGCGCCCAGATCTGCCAGTTCCTCCACAAAAACCGTGCCTTCGCCAAGCAGCCCTTGCGGGCCGCCAGAATCTTCAAACTTGCCGGACTCCAGCGTGGCGCAAGCAACCACTCGAAATGCCTGTCCTGTCCGCCGCGAGAGCTCGTGAACCCGCAGAGCCGTCGTTTTCTTGCCCGCACCGCGTTCTGCCAGCAGCAGCACCGGAACCTCGCTCTGCGCGACTTCCAGAATCACTGCTTCCACGCTCCGCATGCTCGGGCTGACACTCTCTACGAACTCGAGATTGCCAGTCATCGCGGCCCGCATGTTTTCCACAACTGGGCGGAAATCTGATTCCATCTTACGGCCTTTTTCCACCGGCGTACCACACTCGTAAATGTCCCCTGGGAAGACTACGGGCTGTACCAGCACGGCGAGTACCATCCTTGTTCTCCGCGAGGAAACTCAGCTTTACTCGCTTAGCGTCTTATTTTCAATAGTTTATCAGCCAGAACCCGGCTCAAGAAGAACAAAAAGCTTCTGTTCTTACCCCACTGCGTTCCGCACAAAAGAGAAAGTATTTGCTCAATCGATAGTAACCATCTGCGTCAAGCCACCGTTCTACGCAGAGGAAATAGTGCCCGCTCGTTTCCTCCTCAGGGAATGGCGATGAACGCGGACCACGTGCATTCCTTTACTGCGCCTGCCAGGCGAACTAAGGTGAGAGGTTCTCGGGTTGCGATTGCGGACCCTCACCACTTCGCTTATGCTGGACGGCATTCCTGATAGATTAAAATAGAGGCTTCCTTATTTTGAGCCACGTGTTGCAAGCCGAGCAACCACCTGCGCCAGCACTCGTCGCCGATCCGGCAGGGCCGTCTCTGTGGCAAACGGTCGTGCTCACGGCGCTCTTGTTTTGGTTGTACATGCCTACTCTTGCCCACTTGGTCGGACAGTGGTGGCAGGACCCAAATTTCTCCCACGGTTTCTTCGTTCCCCTCTTCGCAGCCTTTGTCGTTTGGCAGGAACGGACCAAGCTGGCTGGCCTCACCCTGCGCCCCTCCTGGTGGGGACTGCCGTTCTTGGGCTTTGGACTGTCCCTTCTCGTCGTTGGTCAGATGGGCGCGGAGCTTTTCCTTTCTCGTTTGTCACTGCTGATTGTGCTGGCTGGCTTGATCGTGCTCTTTTGCGGTTGGAGCTTCTTCCGCGCTCTTCTGTTTCCCTGGGCGTTCCTGCTGCTGATGATCCCCATTCCAGCTATTGTCTTCAACCAGATTACCTTTCCCCTGCAGTTGCTGGCCTCGCAGGTTGCCAGTACGGTGTTGCCCTGGCTGGGCGTGCCTGTCTTGCGGGAAGGCAACGTCATCGTTCTTCCGGCCATGGCTTTGGAAGTGGCAGACGCATGCAGCGGTATTCGCTCTCTAATGTCCCTCGCGACCCTCGCCGTGATCTACGGCTATCTCATGGAGCGTAAAATCGCTGTACGAGTTCTGTTGGCTGTGGCTTCGCTTCCCATCGCCGTCGCCGCCAACAGCTTCCGCGTCGTGATCACAGGACTGCTTGTTCAATACTGGGACCCGGATAAGGCACAAGGCTTCTTCCACGAATTTCAGGGATGGCTCATGTTCGTCGCATCGCTGCTCATGCTCTATCTTCTGCATCGCCTCATTCGCATTTTCTGGCCGGAGGAAGGCGCGGAATCATGAAGCCACTCCGCACCTTGCGTTTCATTCTCGCTGCCACTTTAATCGCGCTCACGGCGATTCTGCTGCAGGCGCGCGGACGCACCGAGATCATTCCCTCGGGCTTGCCGCTTTCGTCTTTTCCCGCGCAACTCGGAAACTGGAGCGGTAAAGAAATCCCCCTGGATAAGGAAACTCTCGACGTTTTGGGACCGGGCGACTTCTTGGTCCGCGGCTACCAGGACCCGGACAGTAGCCTGCCCTATGTCGATCTGTTCCTCGCGTATTTTCCCAGCCAGCGCGCCGGCGACACTATCCATTCTCCTAAACACTGTTTGCCCGGCGCCGGATGGACCCCCGAAGAGAATGATCGCGTTACGCTTTCACTGCCCGGCCATGGACCTTTCCCGGCCAATCGCTATGTCATCTCGAAAGCCGGTGCGCGCAAGCTGGTCTTGTATTGGTATTGGGCTCACGATCGCGGTGTGGCCAGCGAATACTGGGCTAAATTTTATCTGGTGAAAGACTCGATTCGCATGAACCGCAGCGACGGCGCTCTGGTGCGCATTACCGCAGACATGCTTCCCGGCGAGACGCCCGACGACGCCGAGCGGCGTCTTCTCCCCTTTGCCTCCGACGTGGTCCCGCTGCTCAATAACTACATTCCGCGCTGATCAACGGGCCGGATCCAATCTGCGATCCGGAATCTCTGAAAATCAGTAACGCTCTCAGGCAGCCTTTTCAGGGCCGTGCGTCGGTAAGGCTTTCCACCACGTGCTGTGGTTCCCTCGCCAGCGCCGCCAGGTGTTCCGCTGCCAGAAAGAAGTAGTTCTGGCTGCGCTCGCCCCGTTTTCGCGGGACAAGCGTCTCCCCGTTGAACCAATAGGGATCCAATCCCTCCGCACGCAACAGCGCAAACGTTTCAAATGCCGTGGAAGTAGGGTCATCCGGGTCGGGGTTAACTTCGATCAGCATCGCCGGACGCGAAGCACGAATCATCCGCAATGCGCCTCGCAACACCGCAAGCTCGTGATAGTTGGCATCGCATTTAACGAACGCGATCCGCGGAGCAGACCCGCGTTCGTCAAAGAAGTTATCGAGCCCTCTGCTTCGCACCTGGATTTCCCGCCAGTCGGGATTGGATTTGGCGGTTTTGACCTGCGCGTCATACCAACATTCACTTCCCCAACGATAAGTTGGGATGACCATCGTCGTGGTCTTTTCGATGTCCGAAAGAGCAAAATTCAACACTTCGACATTGCTGAGACCGAGCTTGCGCACATTGTTGCTCAGAAAATCAAAGGTCTGTGGAATCGGTTCGAATGCATATACGTGCCCCGTTGGCCCGACACTGCGCGACAACAGCCGGCTGTATAGCCCAATGTTAGCGCCGACATCGAGGACGCTGTCTCCCGGAGAAATCAACCGCTCAGCCACCGCAGCATCTCTCTCCAGCCAATCCCCCGGAGTGTTTTTCATCAGATACGCGTAATAGCTCTTCTTAACCCGGTGCATCACGCTGTCGGGGAGCACGCGTGCCGCTACACGGCCGGCCATCACCTTGGGATTCCACTCCGACTCCGTGCTCAATAACCTTCGGACAATCGACTCACGCTGGGTTGCCATGTGCTCCCGACCTCATTGCCAGACTGGTCCTGGCCGAAATTTCTTTCCGTCCCGACGTCAAACGAAATTCCTCTTCGGCATCAAACCGCACTATTTTACGCCCATTCCGGCCGTTCGGGCATTGTTAGAGTACGTCTCGTTGAATCAACTGCATTTTCAGCAAATCGCACTTTCATCTTGCTCCCAGCCCGCATCGGTGTTATTCCTGACTCGCTTTACTCGCTTGCGACACACCGATCACGAAATGCCGAGCGCGACTTTGGCTGTTAACCTGACCCTGGGGCACACGATTGCCTGACCCGAACGCGGACATCGACCCGCCGCACCGACCGTTGCTTTCCCCCGGCGTCTCCATCGCTGATGCCGAAGATCCCAACCGTCCCAAGCGCGTGCTCGGCTTCCGTGATCTAGTCCTGTTCTACGTGGTCACCGGCATCAGCCTGCGCTGGATCGCCACCGCCGCCGCGGCCGGCCCCAGTTCCATCGTCATCTGGATCGGCGCCTGGCTCTGCTTCTACACCCCTCTCGCACTCTCCGTGCTCGAACTTTCTTCCCGCTATCCCAGCGAAGGCGGCCTCTACGTTTGGAGCAAGCGAGCCTTCGGAGACTTTTCCGGCTTCATGTCCGCCTGGACCTACTGGACCAGCAACCTTCCTTATTTCCCCGCCGTCCTCTATTTCGCCGCCAGCAACATCCTCTTCATGCGCCAGAACGCCTGGGCACATCTCTCGAACAACGCCACGTTCTACATTGTTTTCTCTCTGCTAACGCTGGCCGCCGCCACGCTGATGAACATCGTCGGGCTCGACGTCGGCAAATGGCTGCATAATGTCGGCGCACTCGCCATGTGGATCCCCGTGGGCATCGTCATCGTGATGGGATTGATCGCCTGGCATCGCTATGGCTCGGCCACCTCGTTTACCGTGCATTCGATGACCCCCAGCACCCACTTCAATGACATTATTTTCTGGTCAGTGCTGACCTTCGCCTTCGGTGGCTGCGAAACCGCTTCCTTCATGGGAGAAGAAATCAAGAATCCCCGCCGCTCGATTCCCTTCGCATTGTTGTTCGGTGGCGCGACGGTCGCCTTTTGTTACATAGTCGGAACAGCCGCGATACTTCTCGCATTGCCCGCAAGTGAAGTCAGCAATCTGCAAGGATTAGTGCAGGCCATCTCGAAAACCGCATCCCGCATGGGTTTCCCCGGAGTGTTGCCGGTCGCCGCATTCCTGATCGCACTCAGCAACATCGGCGCCGCCGGAGCCTACCTTGCCGCCGTCGCTCGCTTGCCCTTCGTAGCCGGCCTCGACCGCTTCCTCCCGCCAGCCTTCGGCGCTCTGCACCCGCGCTGGAAAACTCCGTGGGTCGCTTTGCTCACCCAGTTTGTTCTCGGCGCGCTCTTCATCTTTCTCGGACAAGCCGGAACCAGCGTCAAAGGCGCCTACGACGTTCTGGTCAGCATGGGCGTAATCGTCTACTTCATTCCCTACCTCTATCTCTTCGCAGCAATGATCAAGCTGCAGCGCGACCCCGCTGGGCCGGAAGTAATTCGAGTGCCCGGAGGAAGCGCAGTGGCGAAGTTGGTGGCGACCATCGGATTTGTCACGACCACGCTGACCATCGTCTTATCCCTGATTCCGCAGCCGGATGAACCCAACAAGCCGCTGGCGCTGGTGAAAATCATTGGAGGAACCGGCGCTCTCGTGCTGGTGGGAGTATGGCTCTACTTATCAGGAAAGCGGCGAGCGGCGAAGGCGCCTCTGCAAAAGTGATGCGCAAGAACGATGTGGGGACAGCCGCCCTCGACTGTCCACCGGGCAAAGCCCGGCCTGGACTGAGATTGCCCACCACACCCAGCGGATTCCGATATGTTACAATGCTTACAATAGTTACGCAGGAGATTGCCATGAAATCGGCCCCTTCAACGGTCATCAGCATGCGCCTCCCCGCCGCCAGCGGCAAGCGCCTCAAACGCATGGCAAACCGCCATGGGTGGACCCCCAGCGACGCCAGCGCCCGTCTGGTAGAGGAAGGCTTGCGCCGCTCGGAATTTGCCTTCATCGATTTTCGAGATTCTTCCGCAGGCCGGCAAGCCTGCCTGCAAGGCAGCACGCTCGCCGTATGGGAGGTCATGCTGCTCGTCCATAGCTATCAAAAGGATGTATCGGCCGTGGCGCGACATCTCAAATGGCCGGAGGCGAAAGTCCAGGCAGCCGTCAACTATGCGGGCGCGTTCCCCGAAGAGATCAATGAGGCTCTAGCCGAGAACGAGACGACGGATTTTACGGCTCTAAAAAACATGATCCCCCAGGCAGTCGAATTCGTTCCCGCGAGAACGGCAAGAAAACGAAATGCTCAAGCTTCTCCTCGATGAGCACATCTCCCCAGACGTAGCGCATGGCCTGCGCCGCCGCAATCGCGCGATAGAAATTCGCTATATGGTCGAGTGGGAAAATGGCCGATTCCTCGGACAAGACGACCGAGCTTGCTTCCGAGAAGCCGCGGTTCAGGGGTTAACACTTGTGACGTATGACCGGAGGACGATTCCTCCCCTGCTCAAGACTTGGGCGGAAGAAGGCCGAGCGCACGGCGGCGTGGTTTTTGTAGACGAAAAAACAATTTCTCCCGCCGATATCGGCGGCCTGGTGTGGGCCTTGACCAGACTGGCAAAAGAAACCGGGACTTGGGACTGGACGAATAGAATTTATTTCCTTCGCCCCTGACGCTAATCGCCTCGATGGGGTGGACGCCGCCCCTTGAATCAGGCAGAAAGCATGTGGGGACAGCCGCCCTCGGCTGTCCGCCGGGCGAAGCCCGACTAGCCTGAGCCTACACCGGACTCTCCGTCTTCCTCGCCGGATTAAAGAACGGCAGCCCCGTCACCTTAACATTCGTCTTCAGCCGGATCGCCTCAATCGTGATCTCCATCTGTAGCTGCGTACCCAGCTTCGAATGCTCCGTCTCAACGCTGGCCAGCGCGATCATCTTTTTCAGGATCGGCGACCAACTTGTAGTTGTAGCCTTCCCAACTTGTTTATCGCCAGAGTACAACGGGACAGCCACGCGCGAAGCCTGGCTCGGCGCCGCCGGAGTCAGCCCATAGCGTTCATACAGCGCCTCAACATCGGTCCAATCGACTTCCACACCCACCAGTTGCCGCGCCACGCCATTCATAAAGTCTTGTTCCAGCGCTCGCTTGCCAATAAAATTCTCTTTCTCCAGATGCACCATCTTGCCAAAGCCCAGCTCATACGGCGAATACTTCTGCGACGGAATCAGCGCCTTCTTCGAACTCGAGTAGTCCACTTCAATCAGCAGCAACCCAGCCTCCACTCGCGCCACATCCAACGCCAGCATTCCAGCCGCATGCAAGTCGAACTGCTTTCCTTTCTCCCACAGCGCATCCCAAACCTTCGCAGCCTCATTCCACGGTACCCATATCTCATATCCCAGATCGCCGGTATACCCCGTGCGCGAAATATCCACTGAAACGCCAGCAATCTTCCCATGCGTCACCCGAAAATATTTAAGATTCGCAATATCAGCCTCGGCCACGGACTTCAGCAGCTTCGCTGAAGTCGGCCCCTGCAGCGCTAGCGCCGCAACTTTCTCGGAAATGTCTTCGACCTGCACATCCATGTTCAGCCCATTCTGCCGAAACCAGCGCAAGCTCGGATCGGCAGCCGTCCAGCGATAAACACTTTCCTCCAGCCGCGAAATCGTCCCGTCGTCGATGACCTTGCCCTCTTCATCGCACCAGCAGCAATAAATCACCTGCCCCACTTTCACCTTGTTAATGTCGCGCGTGATCACGCGGTTCACTAACCGGGTCGCGTCCTTGCCGGTAACCAAATATTTGTACAGCGGCGAAATATCGATCAGCGCCGCCGCATTACGGATGGCATTGTACTCGTGCTCGTGATGCACCTCATACACGCTGACCGTGTAGTATCCCGACCACTCGCGGTAGTTCAAGCTGTGGCAAAGCGGAAAAGTTCTCTCGTGAAACGCAGTTCCAATGGGCAAAGAAGTAGCCTCGTTGAAAAATTCGTTCGTAGTCGGATTATATGCAGAGGCGGACTAGCGGGCAAACCGACGGGATAGCCATGATCCAAATCAATTCGTGGCAAAGGTATTTCCCGAGACCCAGCACAATGATAGTGGTAGCCCCTTCTTCTTACTCAGGGCCCGCACGAATGTCGCGTCGGCAGAAGTTGGAGGCATATCCAACACGATGAACCAACGATCAGCGGTGGACCGCCCTCCATAGTAGTTATATTCGAGAAGCTGTCCCAAGGCCTCGCGGATCGCAAACCGCGGTACCATACCGTAACAGACCTTTAGCTCCGCCCGGCATAGGTGTCGACCGTCCTGAAACTCGACATCCACTCGTTCCTTCTCTCGTCCAAGGACTTTGCGCCCAGTTTTGTGAAGCCAGCGGATAAACTTGTTGCACAGCTCTTTATGTAGCGGCCTGATGATCTTGATGCTGGCGGGCGTCGCGCGCTGGTAGACATCCTCCAGCAGATTCAGGGCAGCGAAGTCAGGATCAGAACGGCGCCTTTCGACAATGGTATTCAGAGCTTCCTCAAGCGGTGCCTCGATGATGGTCGGGTGGCCGAAGCGCGGGTTGTCACTGCGGAATTTCTTCGGTAGCGCTCGATAGTCAATGTATGGCTCGAAGATTTCCACCTCGCCTAGGGGACACTTGAATCGCAGATCATTCGCCTTCGCGGGCCGAGGCTTCGGCGGGCCCCTCCTTCGATCGGCCCGCCTTACCGCGTCTAGGGCCTCCGAGATCCGGCGCTCGTTGATTTTGTTCTGCTTGAAGAACCTGCCTAGGTTTCTGGCATCCTCTGGGGTCGCAAGAGAAGCATCGTGGTACGCTCCTACCAAAAGCCATTCTTTTCGGGGCGGTCGGATCGTCCAAAACAAGATCTGGAAGTGTTTCTTCTCGAACCCCTTCGCCCTCCAGTACAACCAGCCGTAAATGTTGCCATCGAACTGGTCTCGCCGACAGAAGTTCCACTCCTCGTTGCCGAAGCCGACCCTACCAGGGTTTCCGCTGTCCGCCGTTGCGCCGCTGGGCCTTGTCCAGAAATCGGTGTTCCAGCAGACCCTCTGAAGAATAGTCGTCATAAAACCTCCGCGCCGCAATTCTACGACAGCCTCATCGTTCACGGCTCGCAATTTAGCCGGACGTACTGCTACAATGAATCTCCCATGCGCCGCCTCCTTCAATGGACCGTCCTTCCTAGCGGGCTCTAATCTTTCCGCCGCAGCATTCTTCTCGCGAGTATCATTGCGTTTCCCTGATCTGCAATCTAACCGCTAAAGGCTAAGAGCTTATGGCTACTTCATACGACGTAATCGTAATCGGTGGCGGCCACAACGGCCTCGTCAACGCCGCCTACCTCGCGCGCGCCGGAAAGAAAGTTCTCGTGCTCGAACGCCGCCACGTTCTCGGTGGCGCCGCCTGCACCGAAGAAGTCTTTCCCGGCTTCAAGTTCTCTGTTTGCTCCT
>Ga0302326_10002866_pt1 | contig 41387 bp, 36 predicted proteins | sample Palsa_T0_3_FD_202264 | JGI IMG/M metagenome (GOLD analysis project Ga0302326, IMG submission 202264) | Peat permafrost microbial communities from Stordalen Mire near Abisko, Sweden - Palsa_T0_3 | ecosystem: Environmental > Terrestrial > Soil > Palsa > Peat permafrost | place: Sweden: Abisko... | reverse complement strand
TAGCTCGACCATTTCTTGGCATCGACAAGCAGCTTCCACACCACTTCAGGCGGTGCGTTCACGTCAATGTCGTTGAGCGCGTAGATCGCCGAGGTCTTCGGGTCATACTGGTGAGGCCAAATCACGTGGTTATACATTTATGATCCCCTCTTTGAAAGTCCATGAGTTCTTCGCGTGCATCGGTAGGCCTTCCCTAGGCCGCAGAGCCAGGCAGGCCGGTGACTGTAGGCGCGCCTCGTTCGTAGATTGGTGTAATTTCGCGATGCTCCAGCGCCCAAGCCGCAATCTCGTCCTTTCGGGCGAACCAGACGCCGGGCTTGGAGCGCGCGTAGGTGAGAAAGCGGTCGAGCACGCGAACGCGATTGGCATGACCCGAAATGCGGTCGTGTAATCCCACAACCATCATCCGGCGGCGGTGCGCGCCCTCCTCGTAGAGCTGATCGAATTCGTCTTTGAGCGCTTGTTCGTAGGCAACCGGATTCCAACCCACGAAGGTGTACGAAGCGATGTCGTTCATGTGCAGGGTGTAGGGCACGGTCACGAAGTCTCCCCCCTTCAGCTTGACGATGAACGGTTGGTCGGCGCTCGGCTCGTCAATGTGATACTTGAAGCCGAGACTCTGGAGGATGTCGAGCGTGTGCGGCGAGTTGCGCACGTAATAGGCGTTCCAGCCGACTGGCGTCTGGCCGGTGGCCTTTTGGATGCTCTCGACGCCGTCGATGATAAAGCGCCGCTCGGCCTCAGGATCGAGGAGATAGCTGTTCTGCCAGGAGCGGCCGTGCCCCCCGGCCTCATGGCCTCGCGCCACGATCTCGCGTGCGAGATCGGGGGCTTTGTCTACGGCTTGGCCGATCATGAAGGAAGAGAGTTTTACCTGATGCGTATCCATCAGGTCGAGGATTCGCGGAATGCCCTCGTACACGCCGTACTGGAAGATGCCGTTCGTCGCCAAATCGGGGAGACCCTTTTCCATCGGTTCTTCGAAGAAGCCGGGTGCCCCGGAGATCGGCTGGCCGCCGCCCTCGAACATGAGCGAGAAGCTGACGACGAGCCGGGCACCGTTAGGCCAGAACGGATCAGGCGTTGGCATGGTTGTCTCCTTTGAGCAGGGGGTTGCTTCAGTTGAACTTGACGAAATCCTGGAAAATGAGCTGAGCCCAGGTCTTACCTCGCGCCTGGATGAGTAAGCCTCCCTCAGCAAGCTTTCCAAGGTGGACCGGAGCGAAGCCGAGTTGTTCAACCAAGGTCGCTACTTGGGCTGCACCGCCTTCGTCGTCACTTGATAGGAAGACAACGCGCTTCCCACCCTTGACGTTTGGATCTTGGGCCAAGACCTCCGCGGCTAAGCTGTTGAAGGCCTTCACGAGTTTTGCGCCTGGAAAGGCCTGGGATATCACGACGGAGGAAGGAAGGTTGCCCAGCTCTTCCGGGGCTACACCGTACGCGTTTGTCACGTCGATCACGATCTTGCCCTGCCAACTCTCAGCGGCCTTCGCGACTTCTTTCTGCGTTCCGAAGGGAATAGCCAAAATAATGATGTCGGCCTTGACCGCGTCCTGCAGGGACTTGGGGACGATCGTCTGCTCGATCGCCTTTGCGACCGGCGCGAGCGCTTCGGTCGACCGCCTGCTTGCTATTGCCACTTCGACTCCCTTGCGGGCGAACGCTTTGGCGAGCGCTTGGCCCTCTTTACCGGTACCAATGATTGCGTAGCTCATCGACTCCTCCTGGATCAGTGTTGAAGTTGAAATTACTCGCTCGATTTGCCGTAATGACATGAAGTACCGTCGCCGGCACGGGCGTTCCGGCTGCGACACTCAGGCGTCGCGCGCACCAGCGGTTCTGAATGCCGCCGCTCAGTTGACGGGTTCAGTGTGTGGTTTGTCTTTATCGACGATCATCAGTTCAACGGTGCGGACAGGCTGGCCGCTGAGGTTCTGGTTGCGGTGAACGGTGCCGCGCGGAATGTAGACCGCATCGCCAGCCTTCAAGACCTTCGGCTCTTCGCCCTTGACCGTGTAAGTGATCTCGCCTTCCTGCACCATTTCCCATTGATCGCCGGGGTGGCGATGGAATGGGGTTGCGCCGCCGGCCGGGACCAAGACTGTTGTCAGACGCACCACGCGCGACGGATCGCCCTCCAGCGGTGACGTGATATAGGGCGTGGTGACTATATTCTTTGGCGGCTCCTGAGCCTGCAATCCCGCCGGGACCGCGATCAGAGTAGCGAAGCCGGCGATAAGCACGGCTAACGTCAAAATGCGCATGGAACCTTCCTCACTCTATGACTCCATTTTATTGACCCTGAATGGTTCAAGGCCTTTACCAGTTTCGCGCCGGGAAGACCTGGGATATCACAACGGAGGAAGGGAGGATGCCCAACTCTTCCGGAGAGACACCTTACGCGTTCGTTGCGTCGATCACGATCTTGCCCTGCCAACTCTCAGCGGCCTTCGCGACTTCTTTCTGCGATCCGGAGGGATAGCCAAAATGATGATGTCGGCCTTGACCGCCTCCTGCAGAGACTCGGGGATAATTGTCTGCCCGATCGCCTTTGCGACCGGCGCGAGTGCTTCGGCCTGCCGCCTGCTCGCTATTGCGACTTCGATTTGCTTGCGGGCGAGCGCTTGGCCCTCTTTGCCGGTACCGATAATTGCGTAGTTCATGGAACCCTCCTGTATCAGTGTTGAAGTTGAAATTACTTAGCCTATTGTTAGTGAAGACACGAATTGAAGTTGCCGGGTCGGGCACTCACCGAACGGCTGTTTCTTTGGTGCGAAATCTCTCTTTCGCTCGGTTCGCGACGGACGAGTTTTTGAGACCGCTCTGGACGGTCGTCTTCGTCCCAGCGCTCCGCTTTGAGCACCATCACTAGCAGTTAGATAAAGACGGCTGCGCACCAGCGTCCAAATTTCTAGCGCGATCGTCCAGAACTTTGGGGCCCGCCAGGCATAGAACATCACTGTTGCCGTCTCATCAATGACGTTCGGGTTCTCCGCCGCGGAACTCGCTGGGTGTGGCTTGCATCACTCTCTTGAATGCCTTCGTGAATGCGCTTTCCGAAGCGTAGCGTTTCGCCAAACCCGGAGGTGTCGTCTTCATCGGCAAGGCGCCGTTTGGTCGCTGGGGTGCCGGTCTTCGTTTGTTGATGCATCTCCCGTTTCAATCTCGATGCCTTTGTAGGAATTAAACTTAGATGGATTGAATCATGAGTATTATGCTCCTTGAACCAAGTTTCTGCGGTCCGGAACGGACGCTACATCACGCCCAATGCCCTCTCGAACTCTGCCGTTTGGTGAGCCGAGTCCTGTTCTACAGCGCTACTCCGCAGAACTAGACGCTCTTCAGGAGTAATAGAGCTAAGTTCACGGACTTGAGAAGCAACGTAGCGCCCGGTCTCGTCAATGGTGATCCGTCTTGTCTTCGAGAGCCGGCCATCTCGTGATGCAGATGAAAGCGGTGTGAACCTCGCTGAGACGAACGAAGACTTCTTTTTCGAATAGATTTCTAAGTCTCATCTTGGTCGCCTCCCAGCGACATTCTTCACTCGAAGCTGTAGGTGAGCGTGTTCAAAGGCCCTAAGCAGCTGTCTCTGGATATTTGTTACCCCTGGTGTTTACCGCTAATCTCAACGCTCGGCGCTGCTCGATTCGGATTTCCCGTTCTTACTCCCTTTCGCATCCAGGTGAACCGTCGCTTCGACCGACATACCCGGGCGTAGCCTATTCAAGTCCCGCTGATTGGGGTTGAAGCTGATGCGGACAGGGAGGCGCTGCACAACTTTGACGTAGTTGCCGGTCGCGTCCTCGGGAGGAAAAAGACTGGTCCGATCTCCCGTCGCGGCGGGCATGTACTGGACTTCCCCCTCGAAGGATTCGCTGAGCGAATCCACTTCAATGCTGGCGCGCTGGCCGACGTGCATCTTGCGGAGCTGCGTCTCCTTGAAATCGGCGGTCGCCCATATGTTTTCGGTCTGTACGATCACGACGAGCTGCTGGCCCACCGAAATTCTGCCCCCGACCTCGGCGGCGCGCTGGGTGGCGATCCCATTGACGGGCGCAAAAATGTGGCAGTAGCTCAGATTGAGAAGCGCGGCGTCCAACTGCGCTTTGGCGGCCGCAACACTCGCCGCGCTCGATTTGTCGTTGGCCTGTCTGATGGCCACCTGGCGGGGCGCATTCTGCGTGTCCTCCTGGAGTTTGTTTTGCTGCTGCAGCAATTGCGCGCGCCGCTCATCCACCACCTTGAGCGACGAGGCGGCGGCTGCGCGGCTGGCCTCCACCGCAGCCTGCTGCGACCCGGCGCTGGCAAGATATTGGTCGTAGTCCGACAGGGCGATCTCATGCTTGTCCACCAATTCCTTGTAGCGTACGAGATCGGATTGGCTTTTCCGGTTGTTCGCTTCCGCCTGACGCAGCTTGGCGACGTTGCTGTCATAGTCATACTGGGCGCTGGCAACCGCTGCCTCCGCATTGAGCACGGTGGCCGAGTCGGTATCCACGGCGATGTGGGTCGATGTCTGGGTGATCGGCACGTTGGGACTCTGGGCGCCAAGTAGGGCCAGGGCCTGTTGATACTGGGCACGCAACTGCTCCACCTGCACCTCGTAATCGCGCGGGTCCAGATCCACCAGAGCCATTCCGGCCTTCACCGGCTGATCGTTCTCAACGTATACCTCCTTCACCGTTCCAGCAACACGGGAGGCGATCGGATTGAGGTGTCCGTCTATCTGTGCGTCGTCAGTATCCTCGTAGGTGCGCGAGTGGAGCCACCAAGCGATTCCTGCGACTAGCACAACAACGCCCACGAGGATGCCGAGGAGGATTCGCTTGCGCTTCGTCGCGGGGTCGAGGGGCTTCTTTTCGGCATCGTCTTTCTTGTCTTTGTCTTGCTTGCCGTTTTGCGGCTGGCTCTGTTGGTCTTTCTGCGTGCCCGCCTGGTCAGGCTGCTGGCCATTTTGATTCGTCGCCGGTTCCTGATCGTTGACGGGCATGTTCATTTTCCTTTCAGCATGTTTGGAATGAATTGTTCGGCCTGCCCGGTTGCTTTGGCAAGGCCGATGCGCGAAAGATTCAGAGAGAACAGAGTGCTGATGTAGTCCTGTTCCGCTAAGGCGACCGTCTCTTGCGACTGCACCACTTCCACCGAATTGGTAACGCCGGAAGCGAAGCGATCGACGGACTGCATCAGAGTTTCCGCCGCGAGTTGGCGATTCTCTTGCGCTACCTTCATTTGTTCGGCGGCCACCTGCAGATCGACATAGGCCTGCCGTACATCCAGATCCACGGCGCCCTTCAGATCGTCATACTGGGCTTGTAATTGACTGAATACGGCATCGGCCTGATCGAGGTCCGCCCTGACGCGCCCGCTATCGAAGATGTGGATATTCAGGCCGGCCGAGACCTGGTACGCCGAGACGCCCTTGTTCGGGTTGATGCCTTCCAGACCATAGTCGCCGTTGAGGCTCAGGGAAGGAAGGTACTCGGACCTGGCCGCTCGCCGGGCCTCCTCCGCCGCCTTCAACTGCAGCCGGGCGGCCTTCAGATCGGGCCGTTCGTCGAGCGCAACCTTGATCCCTTCCTCGATCGAAACGGTGTCTGGGAGCTCCACAGGCAGATCCTCGCTGAGAATCAACTGTTGGCCGGCAGGAAGGCCAATCAAGCGGGCGAGTTGCATAGTCTCCTTCAACAAGTCGCCGCGCAAGGCGCTGAGTCTCTGCTGTTCTGTGCGCAACTCCACCAGGCTTTTGTTGCTGTCTATGATGGCCTTGGTTCCCGCCTGATATTGGTCGGCGGCCAGTTTATAGCTGGCCTCAGCCTGCTTTACCTGGGCCTCTTGCGACAAGACGTTGGCCTTGTTCGCGATGACGCGAAGATAGGTGCCGCCGACAGCCAGGACGATCAGCTCCCGCGCATTCGCCGTGCTCATCCGCGCCGCCTGGAGCGATGCCTCCGATTGGCGGATATTGTGAAGAGCGGTCAGGCTGAGGTCCTCGCTCACATTCCCTAGCGCGGTGTAGTAGTGGAAGGGGCCAACGGTGGTGGGAACTGGAACGCCTCCGCCGAATGCGGAAGCCGTGAGGCCCAGCGTCTGCAGGTCCACTTTGGCGCTGGTCTCGGTCAACGTTCCGTAGATGTTCGGCAGCATCTGGCTTAATGCCGCCAGCCGCTGCGCGCGCGCCTGCCTTACCGAGAGATTGGCGGTCACGCCTCCCAGGTTGAACTGAAGGCCGCGGCGTATGGCATCGGAGATGGTCAGGGTAAGCGACCCCGGGGGCGCCTTCGGGTCCGGGATGCTTCCTGCAAACCCGCCCGAGACCTGGATGGTGCTGTTAAGAGTGTTCACGCTGGAGGTGCTGCCCGCGCTGCCCGCTGTGGACTGCTGTGCGTCGACGCTTCCCGTGTTTTGCGACAGCGGAACCTGTTGGGCTTTGGGGGTCGAAGACGCCGCTGACCCCTCCTGGCAAAAGGATTTCTGGCAGGCTAATCCACCGGTCGCCATCACGAGACTGAGTACGAGCAGGCGCTTTCTTGGCCGTCTGGTTTTCATTTCAGCCCGCTTCCCCGGCCGGCGGGCGCCCCCTCGCCGGGTCTGTTCTTGCCCACCGCCAGCCAGGCGAGTACGCGATGCTGGCACGCTAATCCACTGGTCGCAATCAGGAGACTGACCGCGAGCGGGTGCTTTCTTGACCGTCTGGTTTTCATATCTGGGTGCGGCATCCTGTCAGCCCGCTTCCCCGGCGGGCGCTCCCTCGCCAGGTCTGTTCTTGTTCAGCAGAAGGGCGCACAAGAACATGCCGACCGCTAGCCAGGCGAGTAAGCGGTAGATGTCCTCATAACCCTGGCCGGCAGCCTGCCTGTTGAGCTCACGGTAGATGGAGCCGCGGGCCAGCGCCGCCGCCCCCGGACCGCTGGCAACCGCACCATAAGCCCGGGTAAGCGCGCTCAGGTGATTGGCGTAAATCGGATTGGAAGGCTGCATGTAATCCGCCAGGCGCGCCTCATGGAAGAGAGTTCGATTGGTGACGATGGCTCCAGTGCCGGCGATGAAGATGCTCCCGCCAATGTTGCGGACGAAGTTGATGATGCCCGAGACCTGATTGCTGGCCTCCTTAGGGAGACCTACATAGGCGGCGTTGGTGATCGCGATAAAGCACAGCGGGAAGGGTGCAACTTGAATGACTCGCACCCACGCGTTGAAGCCAAAGCTCTGGTTCAGCGTGATGTGCGTGGACGTGTAATAGAACGCCGCCACAAATAAGGCGAACCCAAGAGCGGCAATGTTCCTGGCGGGGAACCGGCCCGTAGCGATTCCTGTCAGCGGCATAATCACCAGGAGGACGAGACCTCCGCCGGTGAGTGCCTCTCCGGCAAGGGTGGCCGTGTATCTAAGAAGCGCCTGGGAAAACTGCGGCTGAAGCACGGTGGTGGCGTTGATCAGGCCGCCCACCATAATCATGAGCAGGGCGCATACGGCGAAGTTCTTATGCTTGAAGAGTTTCAGATTCATGATCGGGTTCTTGACCCGCCACTCCCGCCAGATAAGGCCGATCGTCCCGACCACGAACAAGGTGCCGAAGAATCGAATGAACTGCGAGGCGAACCACGCGTCCTCCTCGCCCTTGTCGAGCATGATCTGCATTCCTCCCATGGCGATAGTCAGAAAACCGAGGCCCATATAATCCAGCCGCTTCAGGTTCCTCCGGTCGGCCTTGATCCAGGGCGGGTCGTCCACGAAGCGGCTCACCAAAAAGACCGCTAGAATCCCGACCGGGATGTTGAGGTAGAAGATCCAGCGCCAGGAGTAATTGTCGGTGATCCAGCCACCCAGGGTAGGGCCGATGGATGGCGCCAGTACGGCGACCAGACCATACAGGGCAAAGGCTTGGCCGCGCTTCTTTTCTTCGAACGAATCCGCCATAATCGCTTGCGCCATGGGCTGCATGCCACCGCCACCGGCACCCTGGATTACGCGAGCTAAAAGCAAAACAGGCAGCGACGGTGCGATGCCGCAAAGAAAGCTGGCGGCGGTGAAGACAAGAATGCACAGCATGAAAAACCGCTTGCGCCCAATAACGCTGGAAGCCCACCCGCCCATCGGCAGAACGATGGCGTTCGAAACCAGATAGCTCGTCAGAACCCAGGTCCCCTCATTGGTGCTGGCCCCCAGGTTGCCGGAGATATGCGGCAACGCGACATTGGCGATGGAGGTATCGAGAACCTCCATGAACGCCGCCAGCGCCACTGTTGATGCAATCACCCATGGGTTGACCCTGGGCTTCCATTGCTGCTCATCGGCGCCGCCGCCGGCCATCGTCACCTCTCAATGTCAAGACGCTTACAGATAAATCAAGTGTTACCGATTTGTTCGTTGGTCTTGGCTTCGTTTTCGCAGCGGTTCTTACCCGGCGTGTTCTAGGTTCACGTCCCTAGCGACCGGGCCGCCATTAGTCCAGACAAGGCATGCGATGAAAAAGGCGCTCTGAACTCCACCCACCTTTAATATTGGCGCGTATCGGTGCGCAAAGTTGTGCCCAATTGCTCACCCCAGAAAGTCCGGTAGGCGTCTAAGGGCATAAGAAGACCTGGGAACGAGCTCTGCGGAAGGCCGGGATAGCGTCGCGGACGAATGGGTCACGCAGCTCCTTGGGCAGGCTGATGCGAAGGTCTTCAAGAAGTGTTCCCATATGAATAAGAGGGAGGCATTGGCCAAACTGAACCGCCAGGTGGTTTCGATACGGTGTTATGGGGCCGATCGGGCTCGTCTCTGGTGATGATTCATATCAAGCAGCTTCTGTTCCATCACCGCGGAGACGGCGCTTGGACGATCGCGCTAGAAATTTATACTCCTGGCGAGCTGCCATATTCCATCATACGGGTAAGCTCGTGCCTAGGAAACAGTCAGGCATGCCTTGGCGCCGCTTGCCAACATTTACTAATGTCTTGGACTTGGTAGAACTCTATGGTAGAACTCAGGATCGAGGGTCCAACACTTTGGGCTATGTGAATTCCGGCGGCGTGCGGCTGTACGCGGAAGCAACCGGGACCGGAGACGCGATCGTTTTCGTGCATGAACTGCATTCGGATTATCGCGGATGGGAAGCGCAGGTGCGTTGGTTCTCCCGCTCTTACCGCTGCGCCGCCTTTAACGCGCGCGGTTATCCGCCTTCGGACGTGCCGGAAGATCCCAACGCGTACGGCTTACCTTTCGTGGTGCACGATGTCGCTGCAATCGTCAAAAGTCTTGGCGTGTCCCAAGCTCACATCGTGGGCTCCAGCATGGGCGCATACGCCGCGCTGCATTGCGGATTGATGTATCCGGAACTGACGCGGTCGCTGGTGGTGTCGGGCGTTGGCTCCGGATCGCCGGCGGCGAATCGCGCGGCGTGGATTGCCGAATGCGAAGCGAACGCGCGGGCCTATCTGGAACAAGGATCGGCGGCGGTGGCCGAAGTGGCCGGACGCGGCCCCACGCGACTGCAACTTCTGCGTAAGGACGCGCGCGGATTCGAGGAGTTCCTATCGCATCTCGGCGGGCATTCGCCCGAAGGCAAGGCACGAACCATCCTGGGATATCAAGCGCGGCGTCCGTCACTGCGGGATTATCAAACTGAATTCTCGCGGCTGCGGACCCCGGTATTGTTAATCGCCGGCGATGAGGACGAACCTTGTCTTGAAACCACGCTCTGGCTAAAGCGGACGCTTCCCAATGCGGGGCTTTGGATTTGCCCCAATAGCGGCCACGCCGTCAACCTGGAAGAGCCGGCCGGTTTCAATCGCGCCGTGGGAGATTTCTTCAGCGCAGTGGAACGCGGGCGCTGGCGCTGCTGAACTCGCCGAATAAATGTGGTATCACTGATACTCATGGCGACGGAAGAAGAACTGAAGGCAGAAATCGAGCGGCTGCGTGCCGAGAATCAATCGCTGAAAAAGCCCTCGCGCGGGCAGATGTCGCTCAAGGTGAGTGAAAAGGGCGGCCTCTCCGTTTATGGGCTGGGGCGCTTCCCGGTCACGCTGTACCGCGAGCAATGGGAGAAGCTTTTGGGAATGGCGGATGAAATTCGCAATTTCATCCAGGAGAACGACGGGGCTTTGAAGAAAAAAGAATAGCCGGCTGTCAGGGGCGATCTACTGAGCCGCGCGCGTAAGCAAGCGGTCTTTTCGGACTGAAGAGCGCGCGAAGGCAGTTCCCTGCCCGTTGTACACGCCAAGTCAACTTCAATTCTTCTCCAGGCTGTGATAACACGCCAGCGCCTCACGCAGGGTGTCGAAAATCCGATCCGCCCCGATGACTTCGGTCAGATGGTGCCGGTCCAAGTCCGGCTTCAAATCCGATTGCACGTGTGCGAATACCAGCTCGACACCGCGCCCGGCCAGCTCTTCTTGAAGTTCGCGCACCGCGCGAGCGGCGGTGTAGTCCACGTGAGTGATCGCTCCGGCATCTACCACCACCCAGCGCAGCGACGAAGCGGCCGGTCCCACCAGCAGCCGGATCTCTTCGGAAAACCGGCCGGCATTGGCGTAAAAGAGCACCGCTCCAAAGCGGTAAACCACCAGCCCCGGCTCGGTGACGGCACCCGGAACAACGGGATTCAACTGCCACAGCCCGCTGGGGTCTTTCGACAGCACCGCAGTGTGCGGGTGATAGCTGTGATGAACAATGCGCAGCAGCGACAGCGCCATGGCGAGCACGATGCCCTGCTCCACGCCCCACAGCACCACGACGATGGCGGTACCCGCAGCCAGGAAAAATTCGCCGGGGCTCTCGCGGCGAATGGCGCGCAGTCCCCGCAGATCCACCAGCCGGATGGCCACGATGAAAACGATGGCGCCCAGCACGCAGCGCGGCAGATACTGCAGCGGATGAGTGAAGAAGAGCAAGACCAGCGCCACCACCGCGGCGGTAGCAACGTGCGCCACCTGGCTTCGCCCACCGGAGCTTTCCACCATCGCCGTTTGAGAGGGACTTCCGTTCACCACGAACGTGCCGCTGAGCCCCGCGGCCGCATTGGCAGCGGAAAGGCCGGTTAAGTCCGCGTTCTCGTCCAGGATCTGATGGTTGCGCCCTGCGTAAATGCGGGCGGTGGCCGCGCTCTGCGCCACGATCATGACGAAGCACGATCCAGCCACGGGCAACAACAACTCTACTTCGCGCCAGCTCACATCGGGCACGCCGAGGTGCGGCAGTCCGCCTGCCACCGGCCCAATCACCGCGATACCGCGCGCCGCAAAATTCCAAGCCGCGCTGGAGGCGATAGCGCCCGCCACGGCGATCAGCGGACCGGGGATTCTGGGCGCAAACCGGGCGAGTGCAAGGACGCCTGCCACTACCGTCGCAGACAGGCCCAGCGAAGGCAGGCTCACCTGAGGCAGATGCCGCAGCGCCTGAGCCAGTTGCACAACGCTGCGGCGCGAGTGAATCTCCAGTCCGAGCATTTGGCCCAGCACTGCAATCCCGATCTGAAATCCTACTCCGGTGAGAAAGCCCACTAGCACGGTCTGGGAGAGGAAGTCGGCAATGAAGCCGAGCTTGAGCAGGCGCGCCACCAGCAGGAACCCCGCAGTGAGCAGCGCCACCGTCCCCGCCAGCGCCACGTATTTCGCGCTGCCCGGCAACGCCATGCCGGAGATGCCCCCGGCGAGAATCGCGGCCGTTGCCGAATCGGCCGCCACCACTAAGTATCGGGACGAGCCGAAGGTCGCGAACGCCAACAGCGGAAGCAGCAGCGTATAAAATCCAGTGACGGCCGGCATGCCCGCGATGCTGGTGTAGCCGAGCGCCTGCGGAATGCTCAACGCCGCCAGTTCTATTCCAGCCACGGCGTCGCGAAGAGCACTCGCGCGATCAAGCGGCCGCAGACCTCGGAACAGGAGCGGCCAGGCGCGTTGGCCCGCGATCGAGCGGTTTGGCGTGGATGGCTGCATGACAGACCGGTTACAAGTGTCCCGGCCGCTCCATTGTAAGCGCAAAGGGTGCGGCGCGCACCTCCGATCGAGCCATCTCGAGTCGAGCCATCAACTGTCTCGCGACGCGCTCCGTTTTGCACGTGTTCATTAATTATTGAGGCTCGCACAATACAGTGACGGTTCACGGCAGCCCAGGGACCGCTCCTTGACGGTCGCGGCTCCGTTACGAAGCACACTGCTGCACACCGAGCCGCGACCGTCAGGGAGCGATCTTGTCACCGTATTAGTGTCGTAAGAGCAAGCGTTCACGGCGCCCGCGGCGGGACTTTTCGCGAAAGCGTCCAGGCGGCGGTCAAATTGCGCCGGCTTGGCGGGCGCCCGTGAGCCGTCGAACCGGCCGTTATCGACCTACCGCATCAGTATCGCCAGCTGGTGAGGTCCGCTCCTGGCGGCGCCGTCTTTTGGATGCGCTCCATAATTTGCGGCACATACATCTGGTTGTAGTGCAGCCGCGAGTACCAGTTCGGCTTTTCCGGATCGCCGTTCCAGCAATGCTCGGCGCGCGGTCCATAGCGGACCTCGCCATCATAGGGGACACCATGCCCCGCGGCGCCGGTGTGCTTCAGAAAGTCTTCCATCAGGTAAACGGCATCGTTCAGGAAATAGGTGTCGTCCGAACCGACGTAGATGTGCAACTTGCCCTGCAGCTTCGGCCCCAGAGTGGCCCAATCGCGCTGCAGGATGGCGTCCAGATCATAGTGCTCGCGCCAGTATTCGGCCGTGCTGTGGTCGATCGCCCCGGTCTGCTTGTCGAAAATCGGCTTCGGATAACCGTCCTCCGCGGCCGGAGAATACACCGCCTGCCAGATGTCGAACTGCTCGCCGGACCGGCCACGGTCGCCCAGCGCAGCTTCGTAAGCAATGTTGCCGCGCATCGAAATCAGCGTGTGGCCCAGATAATCGCGCATGGCCGGCTGCTCCACCTTTTTATTGGCGCCGTCCAGATAAAACATATTGTCCTGTTTGTACAGATCCACGGTCATGAAGGCGTGGAAATCCACGGGGTCCGGACAGGCCACGAACGCGCCGTTATAGTGCTCGGGATAAAACATCTGCACGGCGAGCGATTCCCAGCCGCCGGTGGACCCTCCGTACAGGAAGCGCGCCCAACCCTGCCCGATGCCGCGAAACTGGCGCTCGATGGCCGGGATCAATTCGGTCTCGAGGGCGTCGCCATAAGGGCCAAGATTCGCCGAGTTCACCGCATAGGAATCGTCGTAAAAAGGATTGGCATGTTGCAACTTCGCGATCAACATGCGCGGCGTGCCGGGCGCAATCCACGCCTGGTAGTTCTTATACGCCTCCTGCTGCATGATGCGGTTGTAGCCGGCTAGGTGAAAACGATCGGAATAATCCGGTTTCAGATTGTCGTCCGGCGGAGTTTCGCGGAAATCGTTGAAACCGGAAGCGTAATGGTCGTGAAAAACGATGAGCGGATAATGCGCCTCGGGATGGGCGTCGAAACCCTCCGGCGCCATCACGATCGCCGAAAGATACATCGGCGCGCCCCAAAATTCAGTCAGCAGCTTGGATCGGATGCGAATGTGGCGAACGTACTTGGTGTCCGGCTCGGGCTGGATGGGCGAGATCACGTCGGTGAGCGAGACATCGATCGGCGCGGCGCCAGGACCGACGTGAACCAGCCTCGGCTTCGACAGCAGATTCCCCGGCGCGAGATTCCAGTGCTGCCCTTCGCCGCGATCGGGCGCCAGCTTCACCGTTTTGCCGTCCGCCCGGTGAAAAGTCTGGTAAACGTTCAGCACCGCCTGGATGGTGTACTCGCCGGCCGGCACGTTCCTCAGGCTGGCGCGCGGATAACCCTGTGCATTCTCGCCGATCGTGAGCGGCTCATCGGGCTTCCATCCGTCCACGGTGACGCCGAAAACCATCTGCGACTTCGGCGTATCGTCGATCTGCATCCGAGGCTCTTCCTTCGGATCGTTCGAGAGCAAAAGCAGGACGCGGCCATCCAGCGGCTTATCGGATCGCGAGGCTGGGAAACGGACGGTGATGGTCTGAGCGGAAGCGGCGCCGACCAGTGGGGTAATCAGGGAGAGAAGGCAAATCAGAGAGCGCATAACGGAGTATAGAATTTTCGTCCAGCTCATGTGGGCGCCGCCTTGACGTGGGGTGCTTAACCGTTTGGGGGGGGGCGGCTCTGAAGCGGAAATCGGGCTAACTAAGAAGCACTGAAACGTGTCGCGTACACACGGGTGGTGACGCCTGCACGCAGGAGTGCGACGCACGAGTGCGTGCGCCACGTTTGATACGTAACTGTAATTCCGAAAGTGAGGACTTAGGCGGGGATCTCTTGCTTCTGGCCTTTCAGAATCTCGTCGATCAGGAAAAGGTCCGTCAGCAAAGCCCGAAGGTGAATGGACGCGTTCAAATTGTCGATCAGTTGGGAACTGATGCCAGCCTGCGCCAGCACCAATTCCACCGCCGCCAGAGAATCGCGAGCGTCGCGAGCCAGCACTGCCTGAAAAGCGGTGTACGGTTCGGCGGGTTGGACGGCGGATGCATATGCGTCCTCCAAACCGGTCAGAGCCTGCGCGGCGCGGCTCAGAAAATCGCGGATTAGCCCGTCGCGTCCGCCGCCTTCGCCCGGCAGTCCTTGCCCGGCGTAGGCCAGCATGAATTCGTAGCACTCTTCGATGACACCGCAGCGCTCGGAGAGTTCGTTGCTCACTTCGTTACGGCCCAGCGATCGGGATCGTGGTGCTCCAGATAATACTCGCGCGGAACGGTGCCGTACACCATGGATTTGGTAATGACGAGCTTCTCGGGGCGCAGTGCAAAGTAAATGTGAACCATGATCAACGCGATCAGCCCCACGCCCGCCAGGCCGTGCAGCACGTACATTCCGCCCCAGGTCATGTCGCTGAAGAGGTACGGATTCCGGGTGAAGAGCGGAGTCCGCACGCGCTTCATCATGAACACGCCCGTCACGATTACCGAGAGTCCGGCCAGGACGATGATCAGATGGTACATTTTGTTTTCCATCGGATACTTCGCGAATCTTCGCGGAGCGGGAGCGGATTTGCCGGTGGCCCTCAGCCAGCGCCTTTTGCCGTCCTCGATGTCGATCTTATCCGGCCAGATGGACCAGAAGTCCATAAAGAAGGAAGCGTGGATGACGTGGAATATGATGGCCACGGTCAGCCAGAACCCGGCGATCCAATGGAGGGTGACCCAGGGGAATTGGACCCCGACCTTAGGCAGGAACGCGGTAACCAAGAGCGTGAGCATGGCCACCGCCATGATCCAGTGGAACAGGCGCGCGGCCAGGCTGTGGCGCGCTATTTTTTCCGGAAACGACGCGGCCACTTCGGGCGACACGGGGCCGGCGTGCGCTTGCTTGGCGGCGATAAATTGCACGTAGATGGCGTGAACCATCAGAAAGCCCAGGCCCGCGATGGCGGACACCCAGATCAGGTAAAACGCGATATGAATGGGGACCGATTGCCCCCACGGATTGGTCGCAAACTCCACTACGCCCACTTGACCTCCTCCACTCCGCTAATCGCTCGCTTCACCAGGTTCCGCATGAGCGGAATTTTGTAGGCGTTGTAGCGCAAAGGCTCCGCGCCGGCGATGGCGATTTTCCCGCCCATTTCGCCGGTGGCGGCGTTACGGGGCTGGCCCTTGACTGCGTTCTCCACCGCCGTGAGGCGCAGCGGGTGAGCGGCCGCCGCATTCACCACGATGCGGATGCGCTCGATGTTTCCGCCATTCACCACCATTGCCGACGCGACGTTCATCAGCGGGAAATCCCAGACCTGGCGGTCGCGGATCTTCTCGAAATAGAATTGCGCGCCGGCCCAGGTGGAGGGGATGCGAATCGCCGTGAGCAGATCGCCCGGCCTGAGCACCGTCATGCGGGTGATGTCGATGGCGGGTCCGATGAAATAATCTTCCGCGTTGACCACCCGCTCGCCCTTCGAATTGCGGATCGCCATCTGCGCTTCGAGCGCAATCAGCGCGGGTGCGCTGTCGGACGGATTGACGGCCACGCACCGGTCCGCGCCCAAAATGGCGTGCTCGCGATTGATGGCGGTAGGCGTATCGGCAAAGCAGATGTTGCCGCCGGCCCGGTAGCACTTCCAACCGCCGCGATAATACCAGCAGCGCGCGTCCTGGGAAACGTTGCCGCCGATGGTCCCCTGGTTGCGGATCTGTGGCGAGGCTGCCGACTCCGCGCCCGTGGAGAGAATGCTGAACTTCTCCCGCACCACCGGATGGCGCACCACTTCGGTGAGCGTGGTCATGGCGCCGATTTCGAGGCCGCCATTCACCTCGCGCACGCCGCGCAGCTCGGAGACCTGGCTCAGATCGATCACCACTTTGGGGCGCTTGATGCGGTCCTTCAACCAATCGAAAGTGTCCAGGCCGCCGGCCATCACCCAGGCGTCCTTGCCATGCTGATCCAGCAGGCGCAACGTGTCGTCGACGGTAGCCGGCTGATAGAGCTCGAAGGCCGGCATGATATCGCGTATGATCGCCATATTCGCTCTCCTTATATGTGGGCCGTGAGGCCCTCTTCCATCGGCCGGCCCGCTTCCAGCGAAGCCAGAATCGAATCCGCCAGCACCGGAGCGCGGCGGAACACGTCGTCACCCAAGGCATCCGAAAGCGCATTCAGAATCGCCATGCAGCCCGCGCCTACGGGCGGCTCGCCGATGCCGCGCGCGCCGACCGGAGTTTCCGGATCGGGAATGCCGACCGCCTGCCACGCCATGTTTTCCGGCGCATCCAGGATGGTGGGCGGTTTGGTGTGGTGGAACCGTTTTGCCACCGGAAGGCCGTAGTGCTGATCGTAAACCCACTTCTGGCCGATGGCATGTCCGATGCCGAGCATGGAGCGTCCCAACACTTGCCCGCCTAACGCGCGCGGGTGGATTACGGTGCCCACGTCCGCCACGGCCAGATAATCCAGAATCCGGTATTTGCCGGTTTCCAGATCCACTTCCACTTCCGCAAAGCCAGCCACGTAGGAATGCGTCTGGCCGTCGCGCGGCATGGTATCGCGCGCCACGGCCAGCAATCCCTGGCCGGACAAAGCTTTCGCCGAATTCACAGTGAATTTGTTGATGCCCTTGGGCAACTCGTGGCCGTCATAGATGCCGCCCAGTTCAATGGCACGCTTGGCCGCCTGCGCCAAAGTCATGCTGGCGCCGCCGCCTTTGCGATAAACACGCCCACCACCCACTTCGTAATCCTCGGGCTTGCCGCCGTGATCCTTCGCCGCGATCTGTTGCAGCTTGTCTTTGGCGTCCAGCGCCGTGATGTAGGCCGCGCGCGTCATGGCGTGAGTGGTCTGGCTGCCTCCCGAGGGACAGGTCCAGGGAAGATTGCGCCCGGTGTTGCCCCAGGTGATTTCGCAGGTGTCCCAAGGCACGCCCAGCATCTCCGCGGTAACCCGGTGGCAATCGCTGACGGACTCCGTGCCCAAATTGCCGATGCCGGATTGAATATAGATTTTTCCGTCCGGCTTAATGACGAACAGCCCGTCGAAGCCCACCGAGCCGCCGACAAAACAACTGGTCGCCACGCCGATGCCGCGAGCTTTCGTGCCGCTGCGCTTCGGCAGCGCTTTGCGTTCATCCCAACGGAACGCTTCGTGCCCCTTGTCGAGCGCCTCTTTAATAAACGCGCTGGTCACGTAGAGCCGTTTGCCGTTTGGCAATGGCGGCCCGATGGATGCCTTGCCTTCCGGCATGTTGATGCGATGAATGGCCACCTGATCGAGGCCCAGTTTTCGCGACGCCTTGGACAGGATCGGTTCCATCAGCACAATGCCCTGGAATCCGCCCGGCTGGCTCTGCGAAACGCGTGGAGGTGTGTTGGTCAGCACCGAAAGCCCGCGCCAGCGCATGGCCGGCGGCTGATACATTAACGAGACCATGCGTCCGGATTGGTTCGCATCGCCCTGCGGATCGTACGGGCCGCTGTCGCAAACTACGAACATGTCGATCGCGGTGATGCGCCCGTCCTTGGTAAATCCCACCTTCAGGCGGCCGTGCAGACTGGGGCGCGCGCGTCCGATGTAATGCTCTTCCTCGCGGCTGATGCGCATCATCACGGGAGCTCCGGTCTTCTTCGATAGCAACGCTGGGATGATGGCGGAAATGGCGCTGGTGATCTTGCTGCCGAAGCCGCCGCCGGTGTACTCGCTGATCACGACCACGTCGCTGGGCTCCAGATGCAACCAGCGAGCCAATGCCGGGACGGTCTGCGAGGTGCTCTGCGTCGAGCAGTGAACGTACACCTTGCCGTTTTGCCAGTAGGCCATCGCGGTGCGGGTTTCTAGCGTCTGATGGCTGGTGTTGGGCGTCACAAACGTCTCGTCCAGCACCAGGTCGGCGTTCTTGAGTCCCGCCTCCCAGTCGCCGAAGGACCAATGATCGGTGGGCTTGCCCATAGGAAGCTGACCGTCCTTGGTATCCGCGAAATCCGCCGCGGTCCATTTGAGTTCCTGCACCTGCGGAGCGGGCGGAGGCGGAGGCGGCTGGCCCTTCGCCGGTGGAGGCGGATCTGGCCGGATCCAGACGTTGCCTTCCACTCTCGCGTTGGCGCCGCCGGGACGCAGCGTCACCAGCGGATCGACAACGTGCGGCAAGCGCTCGTAATCGATGCGAATTTTCTCGATGGCCTCGGCACAGGTATATTCGTCGATCGCGCAGACAGCCAGAATCGGCTCGCCTTGATAAACCGGATCGTTGGTGAGGCCGCGCTCGCCCAGCTTGTTGGCCGGAATCACCTGGCCCAGATCCGTCATGGCGTCGGCGGGAGCGGGAAGATCGTCCACCGTCAGAATGGCCTTCACGCCGGGCATGGCCAGCGCCTCCGACGCGTCGATACTGCGGATGTGCGCGTGCGGCATGGGGCTGAGCAGCAGCTTCGCGAAGAGCATGCCCTCGGCGCGGTAGTCTTCGGCGTACTTGGCGCGTCCGGTGACCTTGGCGATCAGGTCCGGCGTGGTGTAGTTCTGTCCGATCAGTTTATACGCGGGCTTCTCGGAGGCTTTCTGGACGGGCGGGGTGATGGTCGGTTTGGCAGGCATGTTAGCTCACCTTTCTCAAATTCTCCGCGCCTTGCATCAGCGCGGTGAGGATCTTGTCGTAATCCTGGCAGCGGCACAAGTTGCCGGAAACGCCGTGGGCCAGTTCGTGGCGGGTCGGATTCGGATTCACTTTCAGGAATCCGACGGTCGCCATAATAAAACCGGACATGCAGAAGGCGCACTGGAAGCCCTGTTGATCCACGATTCCCTGCTGGACGGGATGCAGAGTTCCATTCGCGCTGGCCAGCCCTTCGATGGTGGTGATCTGCTTGCCGCGCGCGGTGTGGGTCAGGACGGAGCACGAATAATGCGGGACATCGTCGATCAGGACGGTGCAGGCGCCGCATTCCGAACGGTCGCACCCCAGCTTGGTGCCGGTGAGTCCCAGCTTATAGCGCAACGTGGTGGCGAGCGTCTCCTGCTTCATGACGTCCACGCGCCGCTGCTGGCCGTTCACGTTCAGAGTAACCAGCCGCTCCACCGATCCGGCGGCCGGCTGATCGGCCCGGACCACCGAGCTGCGAAACAGGTAAGCGCCCGACGACACCGCTCCTGCCGCGATGACGCCTTTGATTAAATCTCTGCGGGAAACTCCGCGCGATGTCTCTTCTACGCGACTTTCGTCTGGCATACAAGTCACCTCGATCGTTAGCCTTACAAAGCTGCTCCTGCTTTGAGGGTCGAGAAAATTATACACCTATTGTTGCGGGTGGCAAGGGGGCGGGTTGGGCTGGTTAAAGGGGGCGGACGTTCTCTCTGTTTGCGGAGGCCGCAATTCGCGTCAGGTTCTACCGGGCGGGAGGCGAGTGCACATAGTGACGGTGTCGGAAGCCGGGGATTAGTTTCGAGACTGATTTCTGCGAATTCCGCGCCCTCACGGGATGTAGGGCCTTCATGAGTGCGCTACTGGGTGGCTCAAACGCCGATACGGTTGCAGTATTCGGACTGTGTTCCGCGACATGGGGGGACTTGAGAACCGGCGGCGGCTGGGGCCACGCGGAAGCGCTGCCAAGAATGCCGAATGACCGCCTCGAAGTTGATCATCGTTGGAGTCGGGGTCGGAAATCTTAGTCAGACGGTCCCCGCCTCAATTCGCGAACGGCTTTTACTTGGGTCCGCCGATAGCCTGTTCCAGCGTCAAGCGAATGAAACGCTGATAGGGAATGCCTGCGCGCGCGGCGTGTTTGCGTACAGCGTCGTAAAGCTCGCCGGACAGGCGCAGGTTGATTGATTTGTCTTTCGGCTTGATCTCAAAACGGGTCAACCTCGCTCCTGAAAGGTCGTATTGGGAAAGGTCGGCCTGGTCAACGAACGCCGCCGCCGCTCGGGCGCTCTTAAAGGTCGGGATTTTCTTTTTCATACGCATCGGTCTCCTTCTTGTGCATGTAACGGGCGCTAATTGGCCGGATCAGCAGTTCATCGCCTTTGCGCCGGACCGTGAACACGATGAACACGCCCCTCCCCTTGTCCGCTCGGCCTATGGCGCGAAAGCGGCGCTCGCGTTGCGAATGGGCCGCATCGGGAGGATGGCAAGCGGGCGGGTAAAAAGGCCTTCGATAACGGAAGTCGAAAGTCCGTGCTTCTCGCACTTGGCGCGGTTGCCCTTATCCCAATCAAAGCCATTAGCCTGCAAAGTCATGGTAGCGGAAAAGATAGGCGATTGTATAGGCAAACGTCAAGGCTTACGGATGGGAAGATGGGTATGGGTCAAAGCTTGCTTCTGAGCCAGCGGCCAGATCTTCCTTTTGGGACGGGTCATCCAGATCCACTCCACCCACGATTGTGGTAGATTTTCACAGATAATTGTGCGAACAGTATTTGTAATTCTCTCGTTTAGCGCTGTAACACTGGGTGCCGAATTGGCGGGCACGTGGAGGTTAAAGCCCTCCAGGTCAAAGCTCCAAATGAAATACGCGCGCTATACCATGAAAGTTGTGGAAGTCAGCTCCAACACCTATCACTTCGTCATCGACTCGGTGAATAAGTCAGGGAAAAAACAGCACCAGGAGCTAACCGAATCATTCGACGGTAACGCCCGACCAAGTGAAGTTAATCCACGCATTAGCGAATTGTCGGAGCACCCCAATGCATCAACCTGGAAAACCACCGACTACAGCGACGGCAGGATCGTCGGCGAACTCACAGGAATTGTTTCTCAAGATGCTAAAACGATGACGGCTACGAGCAAGCGTGTCACTCCAGACGGAAACCCAATTCAGGAAGTTTATTTTTACGAACCGGAAGGAGGCCGGTAGGGATCGACGGGGAAACACAAGTGAACCGACGCGCGAGGCCACGTCTCGCCCGCGAGGATACAGATCTCCCCGAAGGCTGGTCAACTCGATCTAGGAGGGCCAGCACGGCCCAAGCCATATCATTTTCGCCAGAACGTAATCTTCAACGTTGCTCAAAGGACCCTTTCAGAGAATTTGAAAAGCAGCTCGGGGCTTGTGGCTTTTCTTGTGTGGGTGTGCATCGGTGCGTGAAAACGCCGGACGCCCCTGATTTCCTTCTGGCGGCTGCGGGTCTTTGCGATGTCGAAATTAGACTGCATCCATCTTCACGCCGAAAGCCTTCTCGATGCGCAGCGCCATTTCGCCCGACACGTCCGCCTTATCGTTTAACAAGCTGGACAGGGCGGGGCGCGACACGTGCAACACCGATCCCCGCTCGCAGGTGAACATTTCGCCGCGCTCGGGATCGAAAATCACTCCAGCCACAATCTCTCCGGCTTTGCGCGAGCGTGACGTTATAAATGGGGAAGCCATGCGCGAAATTCGTGGTGCCGTCCAGCGGATCGACGTACCAGCAGTATTCCGCGGACTGTCCCGCGTGCCCGCCGCTTTCTTCGGCGACGATGGAGTGAGTGGGGAAATGCCGCTGCAAGCGCTCAATCACGAGCCGCTCGGAAGCGCGGTCGGCTTCCCTCACCAGATCGAATTCGCCCTTCAGCTCGAAGCCGATGTGGCGCTCGAAGTAGCCGTGCAGCAGCGCGCCGGCTTCGCGGGCGATTTCCTCGCTAATTTCCAACTAAGAAGGCATAAAGGGTGGAGGGCATAACATTCGAGGGCATAACATTCGAGGGCATAACACCCGCGAGCGGATTGGCCCATGGCAGCCGGCGCGGTGTCAGGCTTCCGGCTCTTCGTACAGATATTTGATGTCGTGCTTGTACAGAAACAGGTTGGGAGCGTCCGTCCGCGTGATGCGGATGAAGTTCGAATCGTAGAACTCGACTATGCCCGACACCTCTTCGTTGCCGCTCAGACGGATGCGCACCGGGATGGCTTTCTCGATCAGGTAGCGAAGATATCTTACTTCCTCGAAGGTCTGCTCGGGAGCCTTCGTTTTCGCTTTGCTCACGGCTTCCTCCGCGTCACTGCCCAAATCCCGGTCTACCCTCATTGGCCTCACCATAATATCCGCTGCGCGTGCTGACCCTCAAACCCCGGCTGGCTGGGGGGCTGGATGGACCGCCGGGCAGCGCGCCTGGCACGGTGACCTTGAGCGTATGGAAGCGATCTTTAGCGGGCGGCACGTCCTTGGGATAAAAGCCGATCAGGTATTGGGTCCGCAGCTCGCGCAGGATGTCGTCGAAGGCGCGGTCGAGCTGGGCGCCCAGAGTGGGAGTGAAGACGCGCCCGCCGGTGCCGGCGGCGAGCGTAGTGAGAGCGTTTTCGCCGCCGACATTGCGGCCGGCGTTGTTGGCGATGGGCACCACCAGCACCGGAAACAGGATGGTGTCGGCCAGTTGCGCGGACTCCAGCGCCTGGTGATAATCGACGGTGCTGGTAGTGTCGCCGCCGTCGGTGACCAGCACCATGACGTGCCGGCCGTTGCGGTACTGCAGGTCGTGCGAGGCCAGGAAGATGGCATCGTAGAGCGACGTGCCGCCATTGGATTTCAGCAGCTTCAGCATTTGATCCACACGAGCGAAGCGCCGCGTGTAGCCCGCGCGCAGAGTGACATCGCTGTCGAAGCTGTAGAGGGCCACGGCATCCTCCGGATTGCCTTCGCCCAGCAGCACCTTCAGAAAGCGGCTCACCGAATCGAGCTCGTAATGCATCTCGATGCCGGTGGATGCGCTGGTATCCACCAGCATCGCGACGGACAAGGGCTGTTCGGTCTCGCGATCGAAAACCGCGATGTCCTGCTTGACGCCGTTGTCGAACACGGTGAAGTCGCTCTTGTTGAGCGAGCCGATCAGTTGTCCCGCGGCGTCCCGCACCGTCACCAGCATGCGCACCAGGCGCACGTTGACTTTAATCGTGGTGTCTGGTTGCCTGGCGGGGCTCTGGGTTCTGGCGGACGTGCACAGACAGAGCGCCGCCAGGAAGGAACAAACCGCCGGGCGGATCACTTTTTCCCGGAGAGTCACTTCTTCAGGACGGACTCGTCCCATTCCCCATCCACCCAGACCTCGCCGTCCGCGAAATGCTCCTTCTTCCAGATCGGCACCATGCGCTTCAGCCGGTTGATGCCTTCGAGCGCGGCTTCGAACGCGGGCTTGCGATGCGGCGCGGTTACGACGATGGCCACGCTGGCTTCGCCGATTTCGAGACGGCCCAGCCGGTGCACCATGGCGATGCGGCCGATGGCGAACGCGCCCAGGATCTCGCGTCCGATCCCCGCCATGGTCTTCACCGCCATCGGTTCGTAGCATTCGTACTCGAGGAGTTTCGTGGCGCGGCCTTTGGTGTTGTTTCTTACCACGCCCTCGAAATCGACCAGCGCGCCATCTTCGCCGCGCAGCAATTGCCGCGCGATGGCAGGCGTGTCGATGGTCTTGCGCGTCAGGGCGAAGAAGCAGCCCGTTTCGGTATCGTGAATTTCGTGCGTGTAGCGGCCGGAACCGCCGCTTACCGGCGGGAGGAACGCGATCTCGTCGCCTTCGCGGATGGGAGCCGAGCGATTGCAAAATTCCTGGTTGCACGCCAGCACGACGCTCGATTCCAGGTCCGTGAGACGGGGAAACTGGCGGGCGTAGCGAGTGAAAACGGACTCCAGGCAAGCGCCGTCGGCTACTTCAATCTGATCTTCCCCGCGGCCAACGATGTCCCTCAACATGCCGAAAAACAGCACCTTTACACGCACGATTGTCATAGTAACAGACGGTCCGGGCGTGCTCCGGCATCCAATATGGTCGAGAGACGCCGTTCCTTACGGTCGCGGCTCTGTAATGCGCGGAATCTGCTGAGCCCCGCGCCAGCAGCACACCCGGAGACGACCCGAAGGCCAGCAGCACATTCGAAGACGACAGGAGGTCGTGCACCCTGGGAACATCCGGTCGAAAACTCCCGCAGGGGTGGCCGTGCACTGGGAGAACATCGACTCGAAGAATACCGGAAGGGTGGCGCGTGAGCAAGCGGTCTTTTCGGACTTTGACACAGGCTGCAAGCTTAGCTAGCTTAGGTGTCCTGTTGCGCGCAAAGAAGAACGGAAACATCCAAGCACTAAAGCCGGAGATTCAGGCGCTCCGCGGCAAAGCGCGGTTCTTTATTTCTCCATCATTGGAAGCGAACGTGCTTGCCGCCGGAGAGTGATTGCTCATCGCGTTTCTGATGCGGGATCATTTAGCTTGCCCGGATTGCTTCGAGTTCCTGGGGCGTGACGTTAATTTGATACCACGCCCGGTGACGACTCGCTTGGACGGCGTTATTCTATGGGTGTGCCTTCCGCAGTGGAAAACCCGGAAGTCAAGCTGGGCGGCCCCCATGGCGGCGGTCCGCGCGATCATGGCCCTTACGATCCCGGCGGAGGGGGAGGCGGAGACGGCGATGGCAACGACGGGCGCGGCGTTCCCGGCGCTGGGCTGCTCGCCATGCGGTTCCTGCTGGTTTCGATCAGCGCGCTTTTCGCCACTATCGGCGTGGCCTACTACGAACGCGCCCAGTCGCCGGGGCATTGGCAGCACATTCACGTGCCGCCGCTGCTGTGGCTGAGCACCGGCCTGATTCTCGCCAGCACCTGGACGCTGGAACTGGCACGCGGCGCTTTTGAGCGCAGGAACAGCCTGGGATATGCGCATTGGCTGGGGGCCACAGTTGCCATCGGAGCAGCGTTTTTGGCCTCGCAATTGTTGGCGCTGCGCGAGCTTGCTATGCAAGGAATGTACCTCAGGAACAATCCGCACAGCTCATTGTTCTACGTGCTCACCGGCGCGCACGGCGTCCATCTGTTGGGCGGGATGGTGGCGCTGTTTTGGCTGCTGGCGACGGCTTCGCGGCGGCCTGAAATCGTGCTGTTCGATTTCAAGCGTCATAGCGGCCGCACGGCCACCGCGGCCTTGTACTGGCATTTTCTAGCGGGGATCTGGCTGTGCCTGTTTATCGGTTTGTTGTTTTGGCCGTGAAGCGCATGCGCCAGGCGTCGCGGCCTGCGCCGTAATAGCGTTTCACCAGCCGGGTGCGCACGAAGCCGTACTGCCGGTAGAAGCGCAGCGCGGCGGCGTTCTCCGTGCTGACCATTAAGCGCAGAGTTACCGAACCCAATCGGGCCAGTGTCGCGTCCAGCAGCAACTGCGCCACCCCCCGCCCGCGATACCGCGGGTCCACTGCGATGGAGTCGAGTTCCGCGCCTCGCCAGTTGGCCCGCGCGATGCTGTAGCCTGCTATGCGGCGGCCTTGCCTGGCAATCAGAAAAAGTTCGGGGCTTTCCCGCCAATACTCGACAAACCACTCGGCCGGCCAAGCGTCCCGGCCGAACGAAGCCCGCTCGATTTCGACGATGCGGGCGAGGTCCCGGCGCGCGAACGGGCGGACGTTTATCGCGAGAGCCACCAGCGCCGCGCCGCGACCACCGTCCATACCGCCTCCACCAATCCGAACGGCCACGCGCCCTGCAGGAACCCGTAGGCGGAGCCTAGAACGCAAGAGAGGGCAAAACCGAAAACGAACCAGGCGCTGCGGCTTTCCAGAGCGTAGCAAATCAACATCGCCGAAACGGCAAACAATCCAAAAAGAGTAAGAGGACTCACGCGATTTCAGCGTAGCGTGAGTCTCATAAGATTCGCATGAAGGAGAGGCGGCGCCTGAAAATTGCCTTGGACGGCCGAAGAGATCCCTAATTGGAGCCGCCGAAGTAGCTGGCGGCCAAGTCGGGCTTTTGCTCTAGCGCCCGCTGCCAACAGTCGCGCGCCTGCTCCTGCTGGCCCAGGCCCTTGAGCACGTGGCCCAGGTTCAGAAGAGCCTCGGGGAACTGATCGCGCTCCTGCAGGGCTTCGCGGTACAAGCGCTCGGCGTCGGTCAGTTGACCGGATTTTTGCAGCAGTAAGCCGGTGTTGTAGAACAACTCCGGACTGCGCTCCCCTTTCTCGATGAGACGCGCCTGATGCTCCAGGGCCCGATCGAAATTGTTGTGCTCCACCGCCAGAGCCGCCAGGCCGCGCAGCGCGTCCAGCGAATCGGGATTGGCTGCCAGCACCGCTTCAAAGGCTTTGGAAGCGCCCTCGTGATCGCCAATATGCCAGCAGCAGATGCCCAGGTTCAACTGAGCCTCGGTCCACTCCGGCCGCTTGGCGATGCAGGACTGGAAGGCTTCCGCGCCGCCGCGATAGTCGCTGCGTTCCAGGCGCAGGTATCCCAAGCGGAACCACACATCTTCGAGATCGGAGTTCTTGGCGAGAATGCGCGCGTAGATCCGCTCGGCTTCTTCTTTAACGCCTTGCTTCTCCAGAACGGCCGCCAGGTTGTGCAACACCTCGAACAGATCGGGCGAAATATCGAGCGCCTTCTCATAGGCCGCGCGGGCCTTCGCCAGGTCCCCGGATTCCTGATGGATAACGCCCAGATTCACATAGGCCTGGCTGGCGTCCGGACGGAGGCGGATGGCTTCGGAATAGCTCTTGGCGGCCTGTTCCGGCTGGCCTGTCTTCTGCTGGGCGACGCCCAGGTTGAACCAGCGATCGAAGCTTTCGGGCGTGAACTCGGTCAGCTTGTCGCAAAAGCGCAGGGCGGCCGCATAGTCGCCCGACGCGAAGGCGCAAGTGGCCAGCCCTTCGAGCGCAGTCTGCGAGCTGGGCCTTAGCGCCAGCAGCTTTTCCGCATAGCCGGCAATCATGGAGTAGTCCTTGCGAGCCATGCCGATGGTCACCAGATTGATGAGGCACTCTTCGAAATCGGGTTTGCGGGTCAGGATGGATTGGTAGATCCGCGCGGCCTCGTCGAAATGCCACTGCAACTGCAGCGTCACCGCTTTGCCGAAGACCGCGGTGACGTGATCGGGTTGCCGCTCCAGCACCCGGTCGAAGCTTTCGGCCGCGGCCTCCGGTTTTTCCAGATGCAGCAGCGCGATGCCCAGCCCCAGCCTGGCCTCCAGCCGGTCCGGCTGCGCTTCGGCTGCTTTCTCGAAGAAATCGACAGCTTCCTGCCAGCGGCCCAGGCGTTCCAGGCAAATCGCCAGATTCAGATTCGCGTTGGCGTGTTTGGGATGCATGCTCAGCAGCTTGGCGTAGCTTTGGGCGGCCTCCTCATACCTCTCCAACTCGAACTGAATTTGGGCCTTGGCGGAGTAAATTTCGAGCGTTCCTTCGCCGGTTTCCAGCACGCTATCGATCTCCCGCAGCGCTTCTTCAAGTTGGCCTTCCATGTGAAGGGACACGGCCTTCGCCAGGGTGGCTGCCTGCGCGCCCGGGAACGATGTTCTCGCAGTAGGTTGGCTCATAATCAGTTCATATTTCCGTTTCTGCCCTCGATACCGTAGGGCGCAAGATAGGCGCACAATCTCCCCAGTGCGTCGTATTGATGCGAAACTTCCACCCAGCGCAGCAGGGCGCGCTCGCCGCGATTGGAAAAGAAACCGACGCCCCCATGCCGCAGCCGGTTGTCGGACCAGAAGTCGACCACCTGGTCTTGCGCCATGATGGTGAAGTCGCCGCCGTGCGCGTTCACCTGGATGCGGTACATCATATCCGCGCGCACTGTCATCGGCAAAGGCTTGTCGACGTGCGGCCCTTCCTTCCCGTCGATTACCGCATAGCGGACGATGTGGACCAGCGGCAGCGGCCCCGGTTTGACCACGACAAACTTCATAGCGTAGTAATTTTTGAAATCCTGGACGCGGAAGGCCCAGCCCATCGCTTTCTGCTGGAGTTCACCGAGAAACTCGAAGCGATAGTCGGTGAGATCCACAGTGGGCTTGAAGATCGCCAAAGGGCCGGGACGAACGAACCCCGCCACGTCATAGGACCAGCTTGCGGTCAGGTTGGAACGGCTCACCCAAGCGTCCAGCCCGGAGCGGAAATCGTCGGCATACGCCACCGCGGCGCGGTCCGATATGCTCCGATTCACATTCTTCCATTGAAGTTCTACGACCTTTTGTAGCTGGCTTTGGACCCGATCCAAATTCTGAGGCGCCAGTTGCTGGATCGGCACTTTGGGTACGGTTCCGGTGATACCAACCACCAGCAGCACAGGAAGGAGCACGCTGACCAGCTTGAGATCGCGCGGCGCGCCTCTCCAGGCCGCTTTCAGCCAGCGCCAGGAGGCGGCGGTTTCGCGCCCGGACTGGGAGCCACCGGCCTGGGGAGTTGACTCGGTTTCCACGCCGGACTCAGTAGGCATGCCACTCAGTTCCGACTCGCCTTTAAGAATATCAGGCGTTTGTTCAAATTCGATCCCGCGAGCTTCGGATTCCGGCTGATGGAAGGGCTCCGCGGCCGCATTGGCGAGTGGCGGGAACCTTAGCCGCAGCATTTGGAGCGCCGGCGAGACCGGTGGGGTACCGGGTTCAGACGTGGCTTTCCCTCTGAACTCCTGGCGATGGGCGTCGCAACAGAACTCGCCGTCGACCAAACTGCGGGACGGCGCAAGCTCAATATTGCAGTATCGGCACCTCATCAGGCTTGACCCCATCAGGCTTGACCCGCTTCCATCTTAGGGCTGAAGACATGCAATTGCTACGCAGTGAAATGCTTAAGGGCTCTACGCAATTCGGCTTACAACCGCCTCTACACTAAGCCGTTAACCGTAGCGGCCTAAGGCTACTTCCCAACAGGCTGTTGTCGAAACCGGCTCCCTTACGGTCGCGGCTCAGTAAGAGGGTTCTTCGAACGTTGAGGATGCATCAAAACGACATGGTTGTGAACCGGAAAAAATGGCTTGAACGCGGCTAGCCGAGTTGCTCGAACGCGTGTCCGGCGCGCAGCACCGTTGCGTCGCCGCCCAGGCGGCCGACGATCATCATTCCGACCGGCAAACCGTCCAGCTTGCCGCAAGGGACGCTCAGCGCCGGGTGACCGGTTAAATCGAACTGCGAGGTGTTGAGGGCGGCGCCGTCGGAGAGTTTCATGCTGGCGGCGAAATCGACGTTCGCGGGCGGCAGTTTTGGCGGACGAGCGGCTACAGTCGGCATGACGAGCACGTCCACTTGGTCGAGCGCACGATCGTAGGCCGCACGCACCGTGAGGGCCGCGTTCTGCGCGCGCGCGTAATACAGGCCGTCGCCGGCGCGATCCAGCATGCGCTCCATCACCAGCCACAGCTTCACTTCCGGAGGGAACAATGCGGCGCGTTCCTGGCGATGCCGCACATAAAACTCGGCCAGATCGATCGTGTATTGGCCTTTCCAGTTCAAGCCCATTGCATCGCGCGCTACGGGCGCCATTCCGGCCGAGACCAGGTTCAGGCAATCCATGGCGAGCGTGGTGTGCTCGGGAACGGAGACGGTGCGCACTGTTGCGCCGGCGCGCTCGAAACGATGCGCGGCGTCCAGCACCAGCGCGTCGACGTCTTTTTCGCCGTCGGGCAGTCCGAATCCTTCTTTCAGGATGCCGACGCGAAGACCTTGTCCTCCGGCCTTCAGCAGAGTGGTGTAAGGCTGGCGCTGCAAGGCTGCGTGCTGGCGCGGATCGAGACCGTCGGGGCCGGCTATTGTTTCAAGCATGAGCGCGCAATCGTGTACTGTGCGCGCCATGGGGCCGACGTGATCGATGGTCATCTCGAGCGGGAAGATGCCGGTGAACGGGACTAATCCCCAGGTTGGTTTGAGGCCGACGATTCCGCAGAACGCGGAGGGCACGCGGATGGAGCCGCCTTCGTCGCAGCCCACGGCCATGTCGACCACATTGGACGCAACCAACGCCGCGCTGCCGCTGGACGATCCGCCGGTGGTGCGCGTGCGGTCATGCGGGTTGAAGACGAAACCGGTGTCGGCGGTGTGGCTGCCGAAGCTCATACAGAAGCTCTCGCATACGGACTTACCGGAGATTTCCGCGCCCGCATCCAGCAGCCTCGTTACAATCGTCGCGTCGGTAGAGGGAATGAAGCCTTCCATCACCTTGGAGCCGTTCATCATCGGAAGGCCGGCGACACAGACATTGTCCTTGACGGCGATTTTCTTGCCGGACAACGGGCCGGTGGGAGCGCCTTTGATGGACGAAGTGACGTACCAGGCGTTAAGCGGATTTTCGTGAGCCGGCGGCTTGTTGGAGGAGCGGGGGCCGTACTTGGGCGGGAGCGGTGGCGGAGCGGCTTTCGCCACGCGATCGGCAGCTTTCAGAAAATCGCCCGCGTAGGCGTGGATGGCTTTGAGTTCGGTCTCCGAGAGTTCGAAACCGAGCGCCTGCGCGTCGCTCCGCAGTTCATCGAGCGTCGGCTGAACGCTGATGGCGCTGCTCATCGCCGGCCTCCGTGTATCGCATGCGATGGAACCGCCGCCGATGGCAGCCAGCATTCCCGCGATCGCTTCACGACGATGCATTCTCCCCTCCCAGTTCGTTAAGTAAGCTGTGTCGAAGGTCCGAAAAAACCGCTTGCTCACGAGCACGCTTCGGTAGATTTCGCGCGTTACAGAGCCGCGACCGAAAGGGAGCCGGTTTCAACACAACTGCTAGCTAGCGTCCTCCCAGTTCGTTGAGCGCGCGGCCCAGCGCTTCCACCAGCCCGTCGAGTTCCGCTTCGCTCATGGGCGTCGACAGGCAGCCGAAAATCCCGCGCGGCGAAAGGATGAAGCCGTACTCCAGCAACTTATGACACAAGCCGCCGTAGATTGGATTGTTACGCGAGAAACCGCGCAGCGATCGAAAATCGATCAGTTCCTCGCCTGTGAGATGCGCCACAAACATGGATCCAGCGCCGCAGACCTGAGCGGGCCTGGCGGTATCGCGAAACAGACGGCGCAGGCGGTCGCGAACATAATCGCCTAGAGCATTCAGGCGGTGGAATGCTTCGGGGGTCATTTGACGCATGGTTTCCAGGCCGGCCACGATGGTCACCGGATTCGCATTGAAGGTGCCACCGTGATGGACTTTGAGCGCGCCGGTGTGATCGAAGACCGACATCACACGCTTCAATCCCGAGACGGCGCCAACAGGAAATCCGCCGCCGATGATTTTGCCAAAGGTCGCCAGATCGGGCAGGATGCCGCTGGCGCGGCAAGCGCCGTGATAATCGAGACGAAAGTTCAGGACTTCATCGGCGATCAGAACAATTCCGTGACGGGCGGTCTCTTCGCGCAAGAAAGAAAGGAATCCGGGGCGCGGTGCAATCATGCCGATTCCCAAGGGCATGGGGTCGACGAGCACAGCGGCCAGATCGTGCCTGTTTTGTTCGATTAATTTGCGGCAGGCTTCCGGACGATTCCACGGCAGGACGATGACGTCGCGCGCCACGCTTTCGGGCGTTCCGGGTTCGGTAATGGAAACGGGAGAATCGGCTTGGCCCCAATCGCCGGGCGTGGGACCTTCACTGACCTCCGCGTAGTCATAGAGGCCGTGATAAGCTCCTTCGAATTTCGCGATTTTGGGCCTTCCGGTAAAGGCGCGGGCGGCTTTGATGGCGAGCATGACGGCTTCCGTGCCGGAATTGCAGAAGCGGATCTGCTCCACGTATGCGACGCGGGAAGCAAGCAGCTCCGCCAGCTCCACTTCTTCCGGAGTGGGCATAGTGAACGCGGTTCCGAGCGTGGCCCGGCGCTCGACGGCTGGAGTGACTTGGGGATGCGCGTGGCCGAGAATCAGCGAAGTGTAGTTATTGAGAAAATCGACGCGCTCTTCGCCTTCGACGTCGGTGATGCGGCAACCGCTGCCGCTGCGGGCATAAATCGGATAAGGCGCCAGCGCGAGGGAGTGGCGGGTGTTGCCGCCGGGCATGACGCGCGATGCGCGCTCGTAAAGCTGACGCGATAATGCGTCGCGATTGCGGTATTTCGATAGCGAAGGGGCTTCCACTGTGGTTTTCATCACGCTCCCGCCTGGCGCAGTTCCGCCAGCATGCGGCGCAGCGCGCTCTCGATCCGCACGGTTTCCCGCGCCACCCGCGCGGGATCTTTCAATCGGATGGCTTCCGCCAATCCGGGCAACGGCTGGCCATCGTATAAGGAATAAATGTTCCAGCCGTAGATCACGTGACGGTACCAATGGCCGGCAGGACTGCCACTTTCGTCCAGTAAAGCCTGCTCTAAGTGCGTTAAACGGTCGTTTAATGCCGCCGTGGACGCGTCCGGCCAGTGGCCGTTTTCGATGTTTTCATCGATGCGACGTTCCAGCGCCGAGGATCGAGCGGCGATTTCATTCGCCAGCGCTTTCGCGGGGGCGAGCGCTTTCGCGGCCGCTAGATTCAGCTTCACCGCTTGATTGCCAGCGTCGTCCACGGCCCAGGAGCCGGCGTCGTCCAAAAAGTCCGAGATTTTATTGGCGTAATGGGAATAGCGATAGGGTAGAACGGCCGAATCGGCCAGACGCATGACTGTGACGCCGAAGACTTGCGCGAGCGTTCGCGCTACGTGGAAGCCCGGATCGCTGAAATGCTCGACGTAATAACGCGAATCGTAGTTGGAATGATACGCGCCGTAGCTGCCTTGGAAATCATACTGCAGCGATAAAGTGGGCAGGCCGAGGTAATCCTGAAAAGCCACAAAATCGGCGCCGCTGCCGAGAGCCGCCAATTCGACTTCCGAATGCTGTTTCGGGTGCTTGTTCCAAGAGTCCGCCCGCCACTCGTCGTAGACGCTGCCCGCTCCGTTCAGCGCCGGCACGTCGCGTGTCACCTGAATCATAAAATCGCGCAACGAAGGCGTTCCGCCTCCGAAGAAATGGCCTTGCATGAAGAGATCGGTATTGATGTAAGCGACGGCTTTCTGGCGCAATTCGCGTTCGAAAGCCTCGGCGTATTCTGTGGAACCGACCAGTCCGGGCTCTTCCGCGTCCCAAAAGGCGAAAACGATGGAGCGGTCGGGAGTCCATCCCTGCTTGGCCAAGGCCGCCAGGGCGCGCGCCGTTTCGTATACACCCGACGCTCCGCTTCCGGGGTCCATTCCGCCGAAGGTCCAGGCGTCGTGATGCGTGCCAAGCACAACCCAACGGTCCGAATTGCGGCCCGGAAGCCGCGCAACGATGTCGTGAATGGGACGGCGCCCGGCGTCCATCTGAACGTTCAGGTGCACGACGGCGGGTCCAGGACCCAGGCGATATGCAAAGGGTAGCGCGCCTTGAAAGCCGGCCGGCACTCCGGGACCGTGCAATTGAGTGAGGATTTTAGCGGCTTCTTTGTAAGACAGAACGACTGCGGGGATGTGGGGGAGGGTGGGGGCAGTGGCGGGGTCGAGCACTTTTGAATCTACGCGCGCGCCAACTCCGGGCGAGAGCGGATCGCCATGCCAAAACCAACTGTACTTTCCGTTGCCGTCCTGAGACTGAAAATCGGCGCGCCAGGGGCCTTCGGGCCATGTCAGTCCTTTGGCGTAGCCGTCATCGGCGGGATCGCTATAGATGATGATGGCCGCGGCGCCGTGCTCTTGGGCAGTGTGGATCTTTACTGCACGGTGACTGCGGGCGTAGCGCGCCATGACGATTTTGCCGCGAACGTCAATGCCCGCGGCTTCGACCTTGGCGTAATCGGGCGGCAATCCGTAATTCACGTAGACCACCGGCGCTTGCACGTCGCCAGAGGCCGAGTACGCTACGAAGGCCGGCACTAATTCCGGATTTGCCGAGTCGGGATCGAGCGAATTGGCCGGTTCGCGAACATTTATCGGCTGTTTGACGGGTTCGACCAGATCGACGGTGATGGAGCGCGGCGTGGAGAGATAGACCTGGAATTCATGAACCTCGGTTTCGAGGCCAAAGCTTTCCAGTCCTTTGCGAATGGTCTCCGCGACGGCCATGGAGGCGGGGGTGCCCGCGATGTGCGGCCGATTCGTTATCGATCGATGGAATTGAGAAATCGATTCGGTGGAGAGGTGGGAGGTGTACTTCGCCTCGGCGTCGCGTTCCTGCACGATGGAGCGGCTGGAAAAACCGAGCCGGGTGTCCGAATTCGCTGCATTCACGCATTGGGGCGCTTTCCATCCGCAGGAAGCGGAGAAGACGAGCGCTAGCGCGGCACAGGCCGCGCGGGGTGGGAGAGACACGATTTCGATGATCGCATGTTTTCATAGAACGGGAAACAGGCCTCCGGGGTGCGCATCAGGGGCATTTTTGTGTTTGGTGACGCATTTTTCGAACGGAACAGGCGAAAAGGACGCAGAGCAGGAGACGGAAGTGAAGTGGGGGATGAGGAGCGGCCGAGGTTTCGCGGAGGCATACGATTTGGAATGAGCGTAACAGGAGAGGATCGCGCGAAGCAGCCGGCGCACCGGAATAGCGGTTGAAAGGCTCGGAATAAAATAGCGAGAAACTGGTGAAGAGCGGCGGCAGCGCGGGTTGGCGGCCTACGGGTTGCGGGAATACACGATAAATCCTGAGTGCCGCGCCAGTTTGTCGTAAAGCAGGCGTCCCGCGGTATTGGACTCATGGGTCTGCCAGTAAACCCGCGCTGCGCCGGCCGTTTTGGCTTGTTCGCAAACGGCTTCGATGAGAGAGCGTCCGATGCCGCGGCCCCGCAGGGATGGGAGCGTGAACAAATCCTGGAGGTAGCAGGTTGGTTGAATCAGAGTGGTGCTGCGATGGAAAAGGTAGTGGACGAGACCGGCCATGTGGCCTTGGTATTGGGCGACCAGGGCGAAGACCGGTTCGTTGGGATCCAGGAAGCGCTGCCAGGTGGTTTGCGTGATTTCGTCCGGGAGCGCGGTTTCGTCTTTGCGGCCATAGAAGGCGTTGTATCCATCCCAGAGCGGCTTCCAGTGGGGGTAGTCGGCTGGGATGACGGGGCGGATGAGGATGGATGGGGCGGTCATGATGGCAAGGATAGCGTGGAGCTTCCGGACAGGTTGAAATCGATGTGTCGTGGCCCGTTGACTTCTTCACGCGCATTTTCAGACACTGCTCGATTCGGCTCGGGTCAATGCCCGATTCGGCCCGGGTCACGGGTCGGCTAGCGACCGGTCTAAAGTCCGAAAAGACCGCTTGCTTACGCGCGCGCCTCAGTAGATTGCTCGCGTTACAGAGCCGCGACCGTAAGAAGCCGGCTTCGACACAGCCTGCTAGCGGTGTGGCTGCAAGAGGCGACCAGGGCGGGTCTCCGAAATGCGCGCCGAGGCTCTCGCGATTCGTGCAAAACCGGGCTCGTTCACACGAGTGTGAACGCTGCGCGCACGAGTGCGTGCGCCACGGCAGGCATCATGTCAGAAACGCCGGAAGAAGTGATAGATTGGGACGCCGATCAGGACGATGACGATGCCGGGGAAGGTTGTCGCGGGACGATAGACGAACAGGATTACCAGGATCACCGCGGCGGCCAAGATATAAAGGGCGGGCACGAACGGATAGCCCCAAGCGCGATAGGGGCGCGGGGCGTCAGGACGAATCCGGCGGAGGCGGAAGACGGCGGCGATGGTCAGAATATAAAAGACCAGGTCGGCGGAAATCACGTAATCGAGAAGATTGCTGTAGAGATTGCCGAAGGCGCCGGTGGAAGGATTGTAAGTGCGGACCACAACCAGAAAAGAAGCCCACGCGCACTGCATGCCGAGCGACCAGCCGGGAACGTGGGCTCGATTGATGGATGCGGCGCGGCGGAAGAACAAGCCATCGCGCGCCATGGCGAAGTAAGCGCGCGCGCCCGTGAGCAGCATGCCGTTCATACAACCGAAAGCGGAGATCATGATGACGATGGCCATCAACTCCGCGCCTATCGAGGGGAAAATGGCCTGGAGCATGGCGCCGGCCACGCGATCGGATGGCGCATGCTGGATTTTTTCCAGCGGAAGAATCGCGGCGTAGGCGGCATTCGCGCCGATATAAAGAACAATCACGATCAACGTGCCCAGCGCCAGCGAAAGGGGCACGTTGCGGCGCGGGTTTTTCACCTCGCCCGCGGTGAACGTGATGTTGTTCCAGCCGTCGGCGGAAAATAACGAACCAACCTGGGCGATGCAGAGAGCGACCAATAAGCCGAACGCGGTAACTGGCGTAACTCCCGGCGCGATGGGCGTGTAGCCTTGCGGCCGCCAGACGTCGGTAAAATTCGATTTGCCGGCGATCGCCCATCCCACCGCTCCCACCACAATCACGCCGAGCAGTGCGGTGAGCTTCGCGGAGGTGAAGGTGTTTTGAATCACCTTGCCGTAGCGGATGCCGCTGGCATTGCTCCAGGTGAGAAGTACGAGGAGCAGCACGCCGACCAATTGGGCCGTGGAAAGCGAAACCGCGTAGGTGCTTGTGATATGGATGGGCGGAATAAGATAGGAACTCTCCGAAATGCGCGGCCAGAGAGTGCCCAAGTATCGAGCGAAGCCAATGCCAACCGCGGCGACGGTTCCGGTCTGGATGACCATAAACAAAGTCCAGCCGTATAGAAATCCGCACAGGGGCGAATAAGCTTCGCGCAAATAGACGTACTGGCCTCCGGCGCGCGGCATCATGGCGGCCAACTCGCCGTAGGACAAGGCGGCGGCGACGGTCAACAAGCCGGTGATGACCCAGGAGCCGAGGAGCCATCCGATGCTGCCGACTTCACGCGACATTTCGGCGGACACTATGAAGATGCCGGCGCCGATCATGGAACCGGCAACGATCATGGTGGAGTCGAATATGCCGAGGCTCTGCTGAAGGCCACTGGAGGCGTCTGGGTCTGAGACTGCGGCTGCCGCTGGCTGGTTCATAGGGTTTCTGAGATCGTAGCAAAGTTATGGCGGGTGATAGAATCAATAGAATCTCCTAAACGCCTGCTCCCACGCCGCAGACCAAGGCAAATTTGTAGAGGTGACCATATGAAAACGACGATTTCCGTGTTCGCTACGCTGGCTCTGAGTTTCTTCTCAGGCGCGTTGCAGGCCGCTACGAACGATGCCGGTACCTGGGACAGCAAGGCTGCCGCGGCGTACCTGGATCAGCGCGCGGAATGGTGGATGGGCTGGCCGCAGTCGGTCCGGGATCACGATACCTTTTGCATATCCTGCCACACGGCTGTGCCATATGCGCTGAGCCGGCCCGCACTGCGCTCTGCGCTGGGCGAGCAGTCGCCGTCGGCCACTGAACGAAAATTGTTGGACAACGTCACCAAGCGCGTCCGCCTTTGGAACCAGGTGGAACCGTTTTACAGCGATGAGAAACGCGGCGCGCCCAAGACGGCTGAATCGCGTGGGACCGAAGCGGTGCTCAACGCTTTGATCCTGTCGAATTACGATGCCCACGCGGGAAAACTCAGCGACGATACGAAGCTGGCGCTGGACAACATGTGGGCCCTCCAATTGAAGAGCGGCGACGCGAAAGGCGCGTGGAACTGGCTGAATTTTCACAATCAGCCTTGGGAGGCGGAGGATTCGCAGTTCTGGGGCGCGACGCTGGGCGCTCTGGCTATTGGGACTGCGCCGGGTTACAGCTCGAGTCCCGAGATCCAGAGCAACTTGAAGCTGCTGTCGGAATATTTGCAACAAGGGTTGGCGCGCGAATCGCTGATCAATCGGATATTTGTTCTGTGGGCGTCTACCAGGGTGTCCGGGATTTTGAAGCCCGACCAGCAGAAGGACATCATTGATGAGGTTTTGAGCAAACAACAGGCCGATGGCGGTTGGAACACAGCGTCGATCGTGATGAAGAATTGGAAGCGGCGCGATGACACGCCGCTGGATGCAGGGAGCGATGGCTACGGCACCGGTCTGGTTGCGTTCGTGCTGCAAGAAGCGGGCGTTCCGCGATCGCAGCCGGCGATGAAGAATGCGCTTTCCTGGCTGACGCACAATCAGGACAAAAACGCGGGATTGTGGCTGGCGTATTCGTTGAATAAGCGGCGCGACCCGGCGTCCGATATCGGGCGTTTTATGATCGACGCCGCGACCTCGTATTCGGTGCTGGCACTTTCGGACGGAAAGTAAGCTTGGGGCGTTTGAGGCGCGCGCAGGATCTCGGGCTTCCGATGCCTGGCACATAGGACGGCCCAGTTTGTTTGGAACACTCGGGATCATGATTGTTTCGGCAGCTTGCTTCGTCGGCGCGGCGTCTGGATGCAGGGTGCTTAGCCGTTTTGAGGGTTTCGCGGCTCTGAAGCGGAAATCGCGCTAAGAAGTGGTGAAGCATGTCGCGTACACACGAGTGTGCACGCTGCACCCAGGAGTGCGTGCGCCACGGGTTTGGCCGATACATTCAATGGGTTGGGGGATAGTGGAAGCGGTGTCAGGGTGCTGCGAGGACCGGACGATTCGTCGTCCGTTCGATAATGCTCTTATGGAGACAACTTGCTCGCGCTGCAACGCGTCCATGTCGTGCGAGAAGGACAAGGTTTGCTGGTGCGCCGACTTTCCGAACATTTTGCCGCTTCCCGAGTCGAACTCGGAAGGATGCCTGTGCCGCGATTGCCTGACGAAGCAAATTGAATTGCAAGCTGATTTGCCGCTTGCTCAGGCGCGCGGTTCTCGATCGCGATGAGCATCACTCGCAGGTCCGTGCTACAAAGCGCCGTGCTGCAAGCTTCGCTATTCGCGCAAGGCATGGCCACGCGCAACATCCGGCCGCAACAGCGTGGAAAGCGCTCCGGACTGCCCTTCGATGCGAAGTTCACCGACGTGGCGCGTCAGGCCGGACTCACCGCTCCCAGCGTTTACGGGAGCATTGATACGAAGAAGCACGTTCTGGAGGCCGTCGGCTGCGGCATCGCATTCTTCGATTACGATCATGATGGTTGGCTGGACATCCTGGTTCTGGGCGGTACGCGCTTTGGGGCCACTCCGGCCGGAGCCGGCAATCGGCTGTACAAGAACAATCGCGATGGAACGTTTCTTGACGTCACCGAGAAATCGGGTCTGGCGCGTCCCGGCTGGGTTTCTGGCGTGGCGATCGGCGATTACAACAATGACGGTCTCGACGATCTTTTCCTCACCTATTACGATCACAATGTGCTCTTCCGCAACAATGGCGACGGTTCATTCACCGACGTGACCCGAGAAGCGGGACTGATGCTAACGACGCCGCAATGGAGCACGGGCTGCACGTTTGTGGACTACGATCGCGACGGTCACCTGGACCTGTTCTTCAGCACTTATGTTGACTTGGATACGGGCGCGAAAATTCCCAGCGGGTGCGATTGGAAGGGGATTGCAGTGCATTGCGGGCCTCGTGGGCTTCCCAAAGGGCGCTGCTATTTGTTTCGCAACGATGGCCGCGGGCATTTTGCCGACGTCAGCAAAGAAGCTGGCGTGGACTCGGTTCGGGCTTATGGATTTACCGCCGTGGCCGCCGATTTCGACGACGATGGCTGGCCCGACATTTATGTGGCCTGCGATTCCACTCCCAGCTTTTACTTCCGCAACCGGCGCGACGGAACTTTCGCGGAGGAAGGCCTGGAGCGTGGAGTGGCGTTGAGCGAAGACGGCGCGGAGCAAGCCGGGATGGGCGTCGGAATCGGCGACTACAAGTTGGATGGAACGTTGGGAATTTTGAAAACGCACTTCGCCGACGATACGAGCGTGCTTTATGAGAATAACGGCAAGGGCGAATTCACGGACGTTACGCTGAAGTCCGGTTTGGGCGTGGAGACGCGCTATGTCTGCTGGGGCGCGGGAGTCGTGGATCTGGATAATGACGGGCTGCCGGACATTTTTATTGCCGCGGGACAAGTTTATCCGGAACTGGAAAAGCAGGCGCCGCTGTTTCCATACAAGAATCCCCGGATCGTGTTCCGCAATCTGGGCGGGGGACGGTTTGAAGAATTATTTGATGAAGCTGGGCCCGCGATCGCAGTGCCGCATTCAAGCCGGGGGTGCGCTTTCGGCGATTTCGACAACGATGGCGACATGGACATCGTGATCATGAACATGAACGAACCGCCGTCGCTGCTGCGTAACGACATTAGCGGAAAAAACCACTGGCTGAAGGTGCAACTGGAGGCGGTGACATCCAATCGAAGCGCGATCGGCGCGCGCGTCACGGCCTTCTATGGCGGACGCCGGCAAGTGCAGGAGGTGCTGAGCCAGTCGAGCTTTCTATCGGTCAACGACACGCGTTTACATTTTGGGCTGGGCGCGGAAAGGTCTGCCGCGCTCGATATTCGCTGGCCCAACGGTATGAAACAGACGTTTCCCAGCGTACCGGCCGATCATTTGGTTCTGATCCGCGAAGGTGTCGGTATCGTGGCCACGCGCAAACCTCCGTTTACACTTACCGAGCCGCGGCCGTAACGTAATGGCGTTGACGGTGCGTCGGCAAATTTCATTCGCGTTGCCACAACAACTTATCCCATCCACGCCCGATCGCATGCGCGCACTGAGGCGTGATCTTGTCTTAATGGTCCATGCGGGGGAAGCTTACGTTTTGGCAGACAACCAGCGGCCCGGCGCGCACCATGCCAAATTACCAAACGAAAGATAACAATATTTTCTTAACTCCCCCTTTAGGGTGCCACCTCCATCATTGAAGACTCGAATGAGACCCGCAACGGAGGGGCTACCCTGAGTAACCGGAATCGTAAATCGGACTTGGAAACGCTTAGGTGGGGTTGGGAGCCAGTTACCACCAGCGACACAGTGACCGCTTGTGCGGGAGCCGAGCTTCCTTGTGGCCCTATGGTGACCGTCCCCTGATAGTTTCCTGGACTCAACGACGGCACATTTTGCAAGGATACCGCAACGTTCCCCGCAGTCTGACCGGTGAGAGACGAGGCTGCCAACCAGTTGCCGGGTCTACTGCTTGCGGACACCGAATAACCCACCGGTACACCGTTGCTCAGAACGCCGAGGCTCTGCGATGGCGGCAGAGCGTTTCCTTGAACGTAGGAGAAAGCCAGCGATGCCGTGGTCACACCGATCACCGGAGGCGGATAGATAGCGAAGCTCGTCTCTGCCATTCCTCCCTCCTCAACCGTCACACTCCAGCCCGGACCTATTATCGCGTTTGCAGAAATCAGAAACGTAGCCTGAATTTGGATAGCGCTCACGATGTTCACATTGAGCACCGAGACGTCCTGATTGTTCACGGTCACCGTTGCTCCTGGTACGAAATTTATACCGACGATGCTGACCTGCAAGGTGGTGCCAGCGGGAATTGTTGGACT
>Ga0302326_10002863_pt1 | contig 41407 bp, 43 predicted proteins | sample Palsa_T0_3_FD_202264 | JGI IMG/M metagenome (GOLD analysis project Ga0302326, IMG submission 202264) | Peat permafrost microbial communities from Stordalen Mire near Abisko, Sweden - Palsa_T0_3 | ecosystem: Environmental > Terrestrial > Soil > Palsa > Peat permafrost | place: Sweden: Abisko... | reverse complement strand
GCGCGGTTAAATGAAGCACGGCGGAGCCGTGCGCCATCTAACGAAATGAAGCACGGCGGAGCCGTGCGCCATCTAACGAAATGAAGCACGGCTGAGCCGTGCGCCATCTAACGAACGCGAACTCGTCGCCATCGAGAATGATTCGTGAGGCCGCCCGGCGAGGCGGCCTCTCCCATTTTCGCGCAGCCGCGCACTTCTAGCCGGCCTGGGCGCCCGTCGCGATGGAGAGGTGGCTCCTCTCGAGGTTTTTTGAGATGTATCCGGTTGCCCCATAGGCAGTTTTGCGATACACTTCACGGGTTGCGCGGGCCCGAGCGGCCCGGCACAAATCCGGGCTATGACCCGGTCGTGACGCCGCGAGCGTCACGTGTTGTAGGGTTGCGAGGCTTTGCTGAGCCGCGTAACCGTCACCACCTACATCTATGGGGGCCGGCCGTTCGGGTGGCTCCTTGAAAGAAGGAAATCGTGGCCAGCAGTACCGCCAAGAAGCGCGCCGCCGCAAAAAAAGAGCGGCGCCCAAAACGTAAGATCTGTAATTTCTGCGCGGACAAGATCGCCGACATCAACTACAAGGATGTCGCCCGCCTGCGCAAATACATCTCCGAGCGGGGTAAGATTCTCCCGCGGCGCATCAGCGGCAACTGCGCGAAGCATCAGCGGCTCCTGACCGTTGCCGTCAAGCAGGCCCGCTTCATCGCTTTTCTCCCCTTCGTGGCTGAGTAGTTCATGAAAGTCATTCTGTTGAGCGACGTTAAGTCGCTCGGTACGACCGGCACCGTCGTCGACGTCGCGAACGGTTACGCCCGCAATTATCTCTTGCCGCGCGGCCTCGCTGCCGAAGCCTCACAGGGCTCCCTCGCGCTGCTGGAGCAGCAGCGCAAAGCGAAGGCCCGCCGCGACGCGGAAGCCGTCGCAAACGCCGAAGCCTTGAGCAAACAGCTCGAGGAGCTGCAGCTGAACGTGCCGGTCAAAGCGGGCGGCAACGGGCGCCTTTTCGGCGCGGTTACCAACGCCAACATCGCCGATGCCATCCACGCGACGCTTGGAATCGAGATCGATCGCCACAAGATCGAAGTCCCTGATAATATCAAGTCGCTCGGCAGCTATCCGGTCGAGATCCGGCTCGGTAAAAACATCGTCGCAAAGACCACGGTCAAAGTCATCGCCGCGACGAACTAGCCGGATATGGCGCAGGGCGCGAACCAAGCCTACGTAGCTCGTTTCCGCCGCAAGTACGGCGGCGACGACGGGTTGCGCCGCTACGTCGCGGCCTTGTACGATGTCTTGGCCAACGCGCTCGGCTCCGACAAGATGGTGTTGCGGGCGGGCAAACTCAACGCGCTCAAGTTGATGCGCTCGACGCAGCTGCCGGAGCGCATTCTCGCTCTGCAGCGGCTTGTCTTCGAAGATCCGACGCTGGAGCGACTTCCGCAGCCGGGCAAGTATCTCGACGTGATCGCCGAGATCGAAGACGGTCTGGCGGATTTGGTCGCGCAGCGCACGGTCGAAGACAAGATCGAGAGCAAAGTCAACATTAAGATGGCTGAACGTCATCTCGAGTATCTCAAAGACCTCAAGCTCGAAGCGATCCGCGAAGACGGCGGCCCCGAAACAGCCGCGACGCAGAAGAAGCTGGAAGAGCTGGTCGCGCTCGACGGTCGCAAGCTCTCGGCCTCAGCGCTGCAATTACTACGTCCGGCGGCACTGGCCGACGTGGTCGGTCAAGAGTCGGCGATCCGTTCGCTGCTTGCCAAGATCTCCTCGCCCTTTCCGCAGCACGTCATCTTGTACGGACCGCCCGGCGTCGGCAAAACGACGGTCGCGCGCTTGGCGCTCGAAGTCGCCAAGAAGCGCAGCTACACGCCGTTCGATGCGGCTGCACCGTTCGTTGAAGCGAGCGGCGCGACGTTGCGTTGGGACCCGCGCGAAACGACCAACCCGCTCCTGGGCAGCGTGCACGACCCCATCTATCAGGGCAGTCGTCGCGAGTTTGCCGAGGGCGGTATCCCCGAACCGAAATTGGGCCTCGTGACCAAGGCGCACGGGGGCGTGCTCTTTATCGACGAGCTGGGCGAGATGGATCCGACGTTGCAGACCAAGCTCTTGAAAGTGCTCGAAGATAAGCGCTTTATCTTCGAGTCGTCGTACTACGACCGCACGGATCCGGCGATTCCGGCCTACGTGCGCAAGCTCTTCGAAGATGGAGCGCCGGCCGACTTCGTTTTGATCGGCGCGACGACGCGAGATCCGAGCGAGATCGATTCCGCGATTCGTTCGCGCTGCGCCGAAGTCTACTTCGAGCCGTTGACCGAAGCGCAGGTCCGGCAGATCGTGGTCGGTGCCGCGAAGCGCTTGGGAGTCAAACTCCTCCGGCGCGTGCCGGAGCTGATTGCCTCCTACACGATCGAAGGCCGCAAAGCCGTTCAGATCCTCGCCGATGCGCACGGCCATGCTCTTTTCCGCGAGCGTGCGCGCAGCGGAGCGCCGAGCGCGAAGGTTCCGGCCGTCACGATCGTCGAGGACGATGTCACGACGGTGGTGCAGACCGGGCGTCTGGTGCCGCACACGCCCGTGCGCGCCAAGCGGCGCAAGGAGACGGGTAAGACGCTTGGCCTGGGCGTCGCGCATCATGTCGGCAGCCTGATCGAGATCGAAGCGGTCGCCTTCCCCGCTCCGGAGCGGCGCAAGGGCTCCGCGCGCTTCAACGATACGGCGGGCTCCATGGCCAAGGACAGCGTCTTCAACGCGAGCTCGGTCATCCGCGCGGTCGCGGGCATCGATCCCTTCGACTACGACTTGCACGTCAACATCGTCGGCGGGGGAAACATCGACGGTCCCTCGGCCGGCCTTGCGATCTTTCTCGCGCTCTACTCTGCCATCACCAAAACCCCATTGCCGCAAGACGTCGCGGTGACCGGCGAACTGTCGATCGCGGGCCACGTTCGCCCGGTCGGTGGAATCGTTGAAAAGCTGTACGCGGCGCGGCAGGCCGGGATGCGCTTGATTCTCGTCCCGCGCGAGAACGCGCGCGACGTCGATCGCTCGCTCGGCGGAATCGAGGTCGTCCTAGTGAGCAACGTCGACGAAGCCTTCGAAGCGCTCGGCATAGCGCGCAAACCGCGGCCGGCGCGCAGCCCGCGCAAGGCGGCGCCCTGATGGCCACGATTGCGCCGACCGGCATCGGCGGCGTCGACCGCATCCCGCCCAACAATCTCGAGGCCGAGATGGCCGTGCTCGGCTCGATTTTGGTCGACCGCGAGATGATGGCGCCCGTCAGCGAGGTGCTCTCGTCGGCCGATTTTTACGCGCACGTACACGAAACGATTTTCGCTGCACTCTCGCAACTCTACGAACGTGGCGAGCCGCTCGACAAGATCACCGTGGCCGAAGAGCTGCGCCGGCGCAACCTGCTCGACAAGGTCGGCGGCTTGCCGTATCTGACGTCGCTGATGGATACCGTGCCGACCGCCGCTTCCGCGCTCTACTACGGGCAGATCGTGCGCGAGAAATCGGCGCTACGCGGGTTGATTCACGCCGGTACCGAGATTACGCGCATCGGTTTCGAGAACGAAGAGGACGTGGACGGCGCGCTTGACCGCAGCGAGCAGATCGTCTACGAAGTCGGACGGCGTCAGAAGCACGGCGAGTTCTATCCGATCAACAAGCTGCTCAAAGGAGCCTTCGAGCAGATCGACCGGCTCTATCAGAGCCGCGGCAACCGGACCGGCCTGACGTCCGGCTTCCGTGACATCGACGAATACACGGCCGGATTCCAACCCGGCAATTTCATCATTCTGGCAGCGCGGCCGGCGATGGGCAAGACCTCGATGGCGCTAACGATGGCCGCGGCTGCCGCCAAAGAAGAACAGAAGCCGATCGCAATCTTTTCGCTCGAAATGACGAACGAAGAATTGGTGACGCGCTTGCTTTGCGCCGAGGCGCGCATCAACTCGCAGAACTTGCGCCGCGGAAACATTCGCGACAGCGATTGGGAGAAGATCTCGAGCGGCATGAGCACGCTCTCGCAATGGCCGATCTACATCGACGACTCGGGCACGGTGTCGGTCAGCGAAATCCGCAGCCGCTGCCGGCGCCTGCAATCGGGTGACGGCCTAGCGGCCGTGTTCATCGACTACCTGCAACTCGTGCGGCCATCCGGCACCTCGAAGCCGCAAAATCGCAACGACGAGCTTTCGGACATTTGCCGCATGCTGAAGGCCACGGCGAAGGATCTGCAGATTCCGATCATTGCGCTCGCGCAGCTCAATCGAGGTGTCGAGTCGCGCAACGATAAGCGCCCGATGCTTGCGGACTTACGCGACTCGGGTGCGATCGAACAGGAAGCCGACATGGTGGCGTTCTTGTATCGCGATGCCTATTACAATCCCGAAAGCGCGGTCGAGCCGGACTTGACCGAGTTCATCATCTCAAAAAGCCGAAACGGTCCGACGGGAACCGTCAAACTGCGCTTCCTCAAGGAACATACGCTCTTCGTTCCGTACGGCGATAGCGGACACTACGCAGGGCCTTAACGCTCATGAGGTAACAGCCATGCCGGCTACGATCAGCCTTGGTTCGACCGGAGAAGATGTAAAGCGTCTTCAACGCGTATTCGCTCGTCAATTGCTGTGGAACCCGTTCGGTCCGATTAGCGGCGTGTTCGATGCCACGCTCGAGATATCGGTGAAGAGCTTTCAGAGCTCTAGCGGGCTCACGGTCGACGGTATCGTCGGGCCGGCTACGTGGGCGCTGATCCCACCCTACCGCGAGGCCTCTCCGACGCTGCAGAATGGCGCGAAAGGACCGGTCGTCGCCTTTTTGCAGAACGTCCTCGCCGGCAAGAAAGTCATCGTCTTTTTTGCCGCCTACACAGGCCCGATCGACGGCATTTTCGGCCCGGCTACCGAGGCCGCGGTCAAATCAATGCAGACCTGGGGCGGAAAGACTCCCGATGGAATCGTCGGCGACGATACCTGGTTTATTTGGCTCGAGCCCGGCTCAGCGTCGCAGCTGACCGTCGAAGGTGCCTGCGGCCTCTCGTTCGTCTGACACAGTACCGCCCGCAGGCAGCGCGGGGCAACGCCGGCTAGAGCAGGTTCGCTTCGGCGAGTTCGTGCATGTCGGGGTCGCCGATGCCGTGCTGCAGGTACATGCGCGAAAGCTTGACGTATTCGGGGCCGCCGTGATCGACCCACGAAATGGCTCCGCCCTCGAGCTTCTTCTTGATGACGGCGGGGGCGCCCGCGGCGAGAACTTCCGGGGGAATGTTCGCGCCGGAGGCAACCACGCTGCCGGCGGCGATCAAAGCGCGCCGCCCCACCGTCGCGCCGTTCAGGATGACGGTGTTGCTTCCGATGAGCGCGCCGTCTTCGATCGTGCAGTCTTCCATCACGGCGGCATGGCCCACGGTCACCCCTGCGCCGACGATCGTGCGGCACTCTTCGCTCACGTGGATCACGGCGTTGTCCTGGATGTTCGAGCGCGCCCCGATACGGATAGGCCCGTTGTCGCCGCGGATGACCGCGCCGAACCAGACGCTGGCCTCCTCACCGATCTCCACGTCGCCGATCAGCACGGCCGTTGGGGCGACAAAGGCGGTCGGGTGAACCTTGGGCGACTTGCCCCGGTACTCGATGAACATGGGGGCTCCTCAGCGAAATGGACGGACCTGCCATTTCTCAATGTCCACCGAGGTCCCTCGTGAGCGAGCACCGTCACAATACTCCGCTGCGCGGCACGAAGGTGATCCCGCGGCCGCCCGAGGCTCAGCCGGAGTACAGCGAGATCAACTATCGCTACGCCGGGCGGACGGGACACGTCCACGAGGTCGTGACGATCGGCGGCCGGGAGCTGGCCAAGGTCGGGTTCGAAGACCGCAAGATCGTGTATTACTTGCTCGCCGACCTCGAGATCGACGGGTCGGCGCCGCGCGGCACATTTCACGACGCCGAACCTCCAAAGACCTGACGCCGCGGTAGCCGGGGTTCGGACCGCCCGGCGCGAACGCTCCAAAATGGCAGACACGACGCTCGAACGAGCCCAGTTCCACGCGATGACCGAGGGCACGGCCGAAGACTGGAAGCGCATCTCCTCATCGTACATGCCCTTCGCCCAGGCGCTCCCCGACCGGCTGCTCGCGCATTTGCGCGTGCTCGACGGTGACTACGGCGGCTTTGCGATCGATCGCTTGCAGCACTCGTTACAGACCGCAACGCGCGCGCTGCGCGACGGACGTGATGAGGAGTACGTGGTGTGCGCCGTCTTTCACGACGTCGGTGACCTGCTCGGCACCTACAACCACGCCGAGATCGGGGCTGCGATGCTGAGGCCGTTCATCAGCGAGCAAAATCACTGGATGATGCAGCACCACGCAATCTTCCAGGGGTACTATTACTTCGAGCACTTGGGGCTCGATCGCGATATGCGCGAGCAGTACCGCAATCACCCGTATTTCGCGGCCACCGAAGAATTCTGCGCAAAGTACGACCAGAATTCATTCGATCCCGACTACGATACGATGCCGCTTTCCGCGTTTGAACCGATGCTGCGGCGCGTGGTCGCCAAGCCGAAGAGGTCGATCTACCTCGCCAAGACCCCGTAAGGAGCAAGCCTCCTCGGCGCGCAACGAAGGAAAAGACGCACGGGGACGCGCGCCGCGTTCCGCGCATGCCGCCTGGAAAGCACCCGCCGGCCGGAGCGATCCCGTCGCGACCTTGCAGTCCGACGACGAAGGGCGTCTTCCCGAGCTCGTTCCGATCCGTTACGAGCGGATGCTGCAGTCGCCGTTTACGTTTTATCGCGGTGCTGCATCGATCATGGCGGGCGACTTGCAAGCGACGCCGGTGAGCGGGATCAAGAGCCAGATCTGCGGCGATGCGCACCTCTTGAATTTCGGCGCCTATGCGTCGCCGGAGCGGCGCTTCGTGTTCGACGTCAACGACTTCGACGAGACGACGAGCGGTGGTGCTTGGGAATGGGATCTCAAGCGCCTGGCAACGAGCGTTACCGTGGCGGCCCGTCATCTCGAGTTGCGCTCGAGTGAGATCGAGGGCTGCACGCTAGCGTGCGCGCGCAGCTACCGGCAGAACATGCTGCGCTATTCGACCTTGCACGTGCTCGACATCTGGTACTCGCGGATCGACGAATCGCTCTTGGCGGAAGCGATCCAAAGCGCGGATGCGCGGCGTGCGGCCCGAGGTTTGATACACCAAAAGCCGTCGGTGACTTCCGCCCACCTCTTTCCCAGTCTTGTGACCGGTCAGGACGGGGAGCTGCGGATCGTTGAAAAGCCGCCGCAGATCTTTCATCCACCGGACGACGCCGCATTCATCGATTCGATGCGCTCGGCGTTCGCGCACTACGACCGTTCGCTGACGATCGAACGGCGCGCGCTCGTGGGGCGTTTTCACTTCATCGATGCGGCGTACAAGGTGGTCGGCGTCGGTAGCGTCGGAACGCGCTGCGCCGTCGCGCTATTTCTGGCGGGCAGCGACGACCCGCTATTTCTGCAGATCAAGGAGGCTCGTGCGTCGGTCTACGAGCGCTATGTCGGCGCTGCCAAGTTTGCGGATCACGGCGAACGCGTTGTGGCGGGTCAGCGCCTGATGCAGGCGGCGACCGATCTCTTTTTGGGCTGGACTCGGGCAGATGACGGCCACTGCTACTACGTGCGTCAATTGCGCGATCTCAAGACGGGAGCCGACATCGATCGCATGACCGCCGCGGAACTCGAAAGCTACGCAACCTTGTGCGGGTGGGCGCTGGCGCGCGCACATGCAAAGGCGAGCGGCGAAGCGGAGCGGATTGCCGGTTACCTCGGTCGCAGCGGCATCTTCGATGAAGCGCTCGTCGCGTTTGCCTCCGGCTATGCGGATCAAAACGAAAAGGATTTCGAGGCGCTGGTCGCCGCCGTAAAGAGCGGACGGGTCGCCGTCGGGACGTCCCTTGCCGAAGCGGCGCCCGCCTCAGCCGGCTGAAGCTGCCGCTTTTCGCTCGGCTAAGTAATCGTGCACGCCGTCCTGCCAGGGCGGCGCCGGCGGTAGGCCGAGCGCGAGCATGGCCGCGTGACGCAAGGCCGAGAACGGTGGCCGCACCGCAAAGGTTGGAAAGACGTCGGCGCTCACCGGAAGGACTTCGGGCGAGAGCCCCGCTTGGCGGAAGATCTCCCTCGCAAATTCGAGCCAGGTGCATTGGCCCGAATTCGTGACGTGAAACGTTCCGAAGCTGCCGTTTTCAACGATACGGCGCACGCAAGCGGCAACGTGCCGCGTATACGAAGGTGAGAACGTGATGTCGTCGACCACCGAGATTTTCTTGCCTTCCGCCGCCTGCGCCAGCATGCGTTCGATGAAGGTGTAACCCTTGGTGCTGCTTCCGCGCAGCCCGTACAGGCCGCTCGTGCGAACGATGAAGTGCCGAGCGGTACGGCGCCGCACGAGTTGCTCGCCGGCCAGCTTGGAGATCCCGTACACGTTGACGGGTTTGGCCGTATCGGTTTCGCAGTACGGCTCGTGAGTTAAGCCGTCGAAGACGTAGTCCGTGCTTACGTGCACGAGCGGAATGCCGGCGATCTCGCATTGCCCGGCTAGCTGATCGACGGCGACTGCATTGACGGCAAAGGCGCGCTCGGAGCGCATTTCGCACAGTTCGACGTTGTGAAAGGCCGCCGTATTGAGAATCAAGGATGGCTTGTAGCGGGCAATCATCGCCGCCACGGATGCGGGATGCTCGATGTCGACCATCCGGTGGTCGACGCCGGATGGTGCGCAATCGGAGAAGGCACCCATTAGATCGGAACCGAGCTGACCGGAAGCTCCGATGACGACGATTCGGCTTGTTAGGGACATAGCGAGGAGCGGTGCTCGAACACGAGCCGCGATCCCTTCGTGCCTCAGGCTACCGGGCGTCGAAATTCACGTTGCCATTCGGGTGGCGTTCCCGGATTCGGATAGACGCCGCGGCTCCGAGCCTCGGCGCGATGGATCGCGAGCGTGAGCGAGCTCTTGGGGCGCCCGATCAGGTACACGCAAAACGGCGTCATGGGCGCGACATGCGCACCGGCCCGGATCATTTCGCGAGGCGCTTCTTCCCGCTTCGAATCGAAGATGACATCGACGAAATACACAGCGGCGCGCGGCACGCCACGCACGTCGAATTCGAAGCGGCTGCCGAAGAGATCGCTCGGTGCACTTTCGAGCGGTGCACCTTCGTCGTTGAGCAGACGGACGTTTGCGAGCTCCTGCAAGCGCTCGAGCGCCGTATACTGCGCGGCAACGAACGGGTGTGCCGTGTGTGGTTCGGACAGCAAGTAGTAGTGGCCGTCGCTTCTGCCGGGTGAGCTTGGGCCGGCAAGCGCGATCGCTTCCAGCGGCGGATTCCCCGAGCGCGGAAAGAGGCGGATCGGATAACCTTCGCGGGCCGCTTCGTCGAAGCGCCTTCGCAAGAGCTCGACGTCCTCTTCTCGCTGCGTGCGGTCGTGCGTCATGCGCGCACGAAGATCGATGATGGCGCCGAAGCTATCGAGGTGGGGGCGTCGCGTTCCGCGGCTCGGCGGGCGCGTGCCATGGCGCGCGGCGAGTTCACTGCGCCTGCACAAACATTGGCTCGGAGGAGCCACATTCGTGCCCGGCAGCCGCCGGGTGCAGCCGCCATCGTCGTGCAGTGCGGCCGGACAGCCGCATTCGGTACAGCCGGCCCTGCGATCCAAGATCGATGGCGCCTTTCCTTGGCTTGCTTTCACCCGTTGCAACATCAGACGAGTGCTTGCCAAGATAGATTGTATGACCTAGATCAGCAATCCTTTGCGACCCGCCCGGACGCGCAGCGAGCTGCCGCTAGCGCTTTGCGTGTTTTGTTGCTTGCCCCGTTTTTGCGCGCCGGCCACGCTTCGCTGGTTCATCCGATGGACGCCCCGGCGTGGGCTCGGCTTGGGTACGCGGGCGAAGAATCGTCGGGCTGAGCAACGGATTTCCGATGCTCTGCTCGCGTGCCACGGTTGCCACCAAGGCCGAACGCGTGTTGACGCCAAGCGTGCGGTAGATGCTGATCGTCTGATTGCGAATCGTGGACGGGCTGCGGTCGAGTTCGGCCGCAATCTGACGGCTGGTCTTTCCTTCGCATATCCGCTCGAGCACGCGACGTTCCGCTGCCGTTATCGATGCAAACGGCGATGCAAAGCTATCATTCAAGTGCTGTACTTCCGCGGCCAGCCACGAGCGTGGAAAATCGCGCGACACTTCTTGCAGCACCTTGGCCGGCCCCGACACTTCGCGCAGGCGTACCAGGTCGAGCGCGGCAAGCGCCGCGTGGTAACGGTAGCCGAAGCCTTCAAACAGTTCGAAGGCACGGCGCACGTCTTTGAGTGCATCGAGTTGCCGGTTACGCGACATCGCAATTCGGCCGCGCGCTAGATACGCGAGTGCTTGGGTGCGCTCGTCCCGATCGAATGCCAGTGCCGGGTCCCGTCTGCCGGCCAAAGACAAAGCTTTGGCAAATGCGCTCGCAGCAGCCTCGGGTTGCAAGGCGGCAGCTTCGCTTGCGAACTGAAGGAGCAAAGCGCGCGCCTCGATGTCGGCGCCGGCCCAGTTCGTTGCTTCAAGCCGTTGCTGTGCGAGTTTCAAGTGACGGGTTGCCGCATCGGTCGAACCTCTGCGGTAGTGGAAGGCCGCTAGATCGATATCGACCGATGCCGGAAACGGCTCGGGTGCGGGTATCGAGCGAGCTTCGAGCAGCAACTCGAAGCAGCCGTTCTCATCCCCTTGCAATTCCTTGGCGTTCGCAAGGTAAGTCGCGATACCGACCGCGATGCGCCGGGTGGCCGAGGCGGGACGAAGCGTTTCCCACTCCGCGAAGAGGCGCGGGAATACGTCGGAATCAAGCGTCTCGACGGCGACGAGGGCAAGACTGCGGATCGAGGTGGCGCGGCGGTATTCGTCGATCGGTCCTTCAGCCGAAAACTGATTGAGCATCTCGATCAAGCGCCGCGTTGCGACCGGATAGCGCCTACGTGAAATCTCGATTTGCGCTTGTACTTCGAGTCCGCCAAGCGCGGCGTTCTCATCGCCGTGATCGATCGCTTCTGCGGCCGATACGTAAGCCTCATCAAGCGCGCCCTCCGCCCAAAGCGAAGCGGCGCGATAGTATGCATAGGCGCCTCGGACCTCGCGCCTCGCACGCGGCGGCAGAGCCGGAAAGCGATGGCGCTCGTGCCCGGTCCCGAGCCGTTGGCTCGCTGCAGCCCGCAACGTTGCAAGTAGCGCGGCATCATTCGGATCGCGCGGCGTCGGACCGCGCAGCGCGTCCAGGGCGCGTTGCGGATCACTTAAGCGCAGAAAGGTTTGCGCGAGCAGCGCGCGCCCCTCGGGCGACCGGTTGTCGCGTAGCAGGCGCAGCACCTCGTCGTAGTCGGCTAGACTCCAGGCGTAGCGGGCCGTAGCAGTGAGGTTTCCGGCAAATGCCGACGCCAGGGCCTTCTTGATCGGTTGAGGCACGTAGCGACTCTTCATCACTCGGGCCGCGAAGCCCGCCAGCGGTCCAAGATGCTCATGTTTGTATGGGCATCTCTGCCTACGCCGTAAGCCGCAGAGCCGGTCGATTCGAGCGGGAGGCCTCCGAACGCTCGCTTCCAATGGCACCGAACCTCTGGGGCGCACAAGGTGAGCGGGCCGGGGGAGGGTAGCAAATGCGCCCATGGAAAACCTGGTGCCGCCCCACGTTTGCGGTGTAGGCCGACGTAGCTCAGTTGGTAGAGCAGCTGATTCGTAATCAGCAGGTCCGCGGTTCAAATCCGCGCGTCGGCTCCAGTACGCACCCACCCTGAGAAATCGGGGCTTTTTTTGCGCAGCAGGCTAGGTTCGCAGCGAGCGTAGTCCCGCGCGAACCTCTTCACTGAACAGCTGCGGCTGCTCCCAAGCGGCATAGTGACCGCCGCGGTCGACCTGATGAAAGTAGATGAGGTTACGATAGGCCCGCTCGGTCCAGCTCCGCGGCGCTTCGTAGTTCTCGCCCGGAAAGACGGTGATCGCGGCCGGCACGGAAACGTCGATCGCGGCGTACAGGCTGAAGTGCGTTTCCCAATAGAGGCGACTCGACGAGACACCGGTGTTCGTCAACCAATAGAGCGTGATGTTGTCGAGCAGATCATTGAGCGTTAGGGCTCCCGCCGGGTGGCCGTTGACTGTCCGCCCCAGGATCGCGGAGCTGACCGCTGCCGCCGGTTGGGCCCAGCCATCACCGTGGTCGACCATCCAAGCGGCTAGATCGACCGGGGAGTCCGCCAAGCCGTACAGCGTTTGCGGTCGCGTCCCCATGTATGCTGCGTACGCGCGCTTCTTTGCGAAGAGCGTGGCCAACTCGCCGTATGCACGCCGCTCGTCGACGGTGAGACTAGCCGGTGCCGGATCGCTAGCGTTCAGTGACCTCAAAATGTCGGCCGGAATCGTGGCCGGGAAGTTGGTATGGAAGCCCAAGAGCTCCGGCGGCGCTTGCTGCGCCATGGTATTGACCACCGCGCCACCCCAGTCACCGCCCTGGGCAGCGAACTTCGCGTACCCGAGGCGCTTCATCAGGACGACCCACGCTCGCGCGATGCGGGCCGGATCCCAGCCGGTCGCGGTTGGCTTGGCGGAAAATCCGTAGCCGGGCAACGACGGAATCACGAGGTGGAACGCGTCGGAGGCATCGGCGCCGTAGGCGGTGGGGTTCGTGAGCGGATCGATGATTTTCAGTTGCTCGATCACGGATCCCGGCCAGCCATGGGTGACGACGAGCGGCATCGCGCCGGCATGCTTAGATCGTACATGGATGAAATGAATGTCCAGCCCGTCGATCTCGGTGATGAACTGCGGCAGGGCATTCAGCCGTGTTTCGCACGCGCGCCAATCGTAGTCCGTACCCCAGGCCCGCATGAGCTTCTCGATCGTCGCGAGCGGCACGCCTTGCGAGTCGTCCCCGACCGTTTCGCGGTCCGGCCAGCGCGTCGTAGCGATGCGCCGTCGCAAGTCGATGAGATCTGCTTCGGGAAAGCCGACCCGAAAAGGACGAACCGCGGTTGGATCAACAGCGGCGGCTTGTTGCGCTATTTCCGTCATGGCATGAGACCTTTCTGCTGAACCGAAACACCTAGCGAGCCGGCTGCAGCGCCGGCCGCTTCACGACGTTCTGCCATAGCTGCTCGAGATTCTCGAGCCCACCGAAGACCGAAGACCAGGTTGTCGCATCGCACACGGCGAGTTGACCGTGGAACACGCCGGGCTTCGCATGAAGAATCGCATTGAAGCGATCGTGGCCGGCAGCGACAAACGGATGTGGAGGCGCGCTGAGATCAATTTTTTGCTGCGCCAGTACGTCGTATTTCTCCGCGCCTTCGTCGACCGGTTCGAAATGTGGAAGATGCCGGTGCAGATTCAACGTCGTAACGCCGGCGAGGAGACCAAACCGGTCGGCATTCTCGGCGATCTCAATCGGGGATGGAGAGCCGTCGGGCTCGTGCGCCGGCCGAAGACCGAAGCGATTGCGAACCGGGGCACCGAGCCCAGCCAATAGCGAAAGACCGAAGCTTCCAAAGCGCTGTTGCGGCGGTACCGCATGGTCACCATGGTGCAGCAGTTCGGCCTCCTGCCGCTTCGTCTTCTCTTCGGGCGCAAGGCCGTCGAGGTTCCCGATGTCATGGTGCGGACAGACAAACACGCTGTGATCGGGGTTCGCTAAGAATGCCTTCACGGCAGCGATTTCCTGCGGTTTGGCGGTCTGCCGGGCGCGCCACGAATCGAGGCTGATGACGATCAGCGTATCGATGCTCGAGAGGAAGTCCTCGTCGAGCAGCGTCTGAGTCGTCGCGATGCGCTCGACGATTCTCAGCGGGTTTCCCGCCCATGCTTGCGTCCTCTCAGCGAACACGCGGTAATTTGCGAGCACCTGATATTCGAGCGCACCCTCGATACCTTGATCTATGGCGGCACCGGCCAGGTGTTCGGATTTCGGCCAGGTCAGCCGTCGGTCTCAAAGATCGTAGCCCATCGATTATCCAATATGCCAAGTTGTGCGTTCGTTTCGTCCGGCCGGTTCCAGGCAAAATAGAGCGCGACATTACGATCCGACATGTTTGCCTCCGATCTGGTTTAGGGGGAAGCCCACCAAAAGATGATACATCTCAACGAAGGCCAGCCGAAACAATGTCAGCTCTTGCGCGCGCGTGAGGTTCAACGCTCTGGCAAGCCGGGATACGAACTGTGGCGAGACTCGCACCGGCCTTCCGCTCTCGAACGCACGGTACCAGTCCGTCGTAACGCCGATAACTTCGGCGACCTCTCCGCGGCGCAGGCCGGGTACTTGGCGTCGCCCGGTACGCGGTAGACCGACGTCCACGGGCGTCACGCGAGAGCGGTGCTCCCGGAGAAATATCCGCAGCTCGCGGCGCCGCTCGAGATCAACGTCTCTCTCCCGGCGATCGACATCATAGGCGAGCATGGTCGTCATCGAACCCTCTTCTGCTCAAAAAAGGCGCGTTGCATTTCAGCTTGCGGCCGTAGCATTGCGCAATCTGCGGTCACTGAAGGCTCCGCGGATGAGATGCGCACCCCGGAAAGCGGGGTGCGCATCTCCCTGAGTTCCGCTCAGCCGCTCGCGCTTACGATCGCAGTGAGCTGAACCCCTCGCGAACCTCTTGCGAAAGCAGTTGGGGCTGCTCCCATGCCGCAAAGTGACCGCCCTTGGGGAGCTTGTTGTAATGGATCAAGTTGGGAAACGCTTGTCGGGCCCAACTAAGCGGGATCGGATAAAGTTCGTCAGGGAAGGAGCTCACCGCAACCGGAATGGTGATGCCTTTGGCATTGAAGAACCCGATTTTGCCTAAATTCTCCCAATAGAGCCGGCCGCCGGAGATCGCTGTGTTCGTCACCCAGGCGACCGTGATGTTGTCGAGGATGTCGTCGCGCGTGAGGCCTTCGGACGCGCCGTTGAAGACGCGTGCGATCAGCTCATAGCTCCGCGCGTCGTGATCGAGGAAGTACGCCGCCACGCCGACGGGTGAGTCCGCGATTCCGTATAGCGTTTGCGGTCGCAGCCCCATCTGGAACCCGTAGGCGATTCCCTTTTGGTATACGAACTGCAGGCGCGCGTAAGCATCCTGCTCATCGGCCGAGAGACCCGCCGGCGCCGGCGCGCCGGAAGAAGCCGCCTTGTCGACGTCGACCGGAAAGATGCCGGGCATGTTGGTGTGTATGCCGAGCAACTCCGGAGGCGCCAGCAGGCCCATTTGTTCGGTGACGATTGCGCCCCAATCGCCGCCTTGCGCCACGAATTTCGTGTACCCGAGGCGTTTCATTAACACGACCCAGGCACGCGCGATGTGGGCTGCATCCCATCCGGTGACGGTAGGTTTGCCTGAGAATCCGTAGCCCGGCATTGACGGAATCACCAGATCGAATGCATCGGATGCACTGCCGCCGTGCGCCGTGGGATTGGTCAGCGGATCGATGATCTTCAGTTGTTCGACGATCGAGCCGGGCCATCCATGCGTGACGATCAGGGGCAATGCGTTCTCGTGCTTTGACCGGACGTGAATGAAGTGAATCACGAGGCCGTCGATCTCGGTTGTGAACTGCGGCAGGGCGTTCAGTCTTGCTTCGATCTTGCGCCAGTCATATTCTGTCGCCCAATAGCGCGCGACCGCTTGAATGGTCGCGAGCTGTACTCCTTGAGATGCATCTGCAACCGTTTCTTTTTCAGGCCACTTGGTCGCGTTGATGCGCCTGCGTAACTCGGTGAGGTCGGCTTCCGGAACATGTACTTGGAATGGTTTGATGCCGGCAACCTTACTGTCCGTTTGCTCCGCGACTTGAGTCATGGCTGTAGTCCTTTCTGTAGACCGAGTAGTGCCAGCGAGGCCGCAACCGTTGCCGCTGCGGCAACATCTCGATTCTATCGATGCCTGGGCGGCAACGATTGCACAAATGTTCGGTCATTAGGACGAACGTGTGCTCAAATTGACGGATCGTGTCATCCACGCGTTCGCGGGTGACCTATTTCAGGTATTTCTAGTTGGACTACAACCCGAAAGGCGAGTCTATCGGACGACTCCCGGATGGGTTCCGGGGGCAGTCTCGATGACTCCCCGGTCGTCGGCGGCGCTGCTAGCGTCGTAACATGAAACTTCAACAGGCGGCACACCTTAATCGGAGCCGCTTTGTGTGTTGCACTCACGTGTTCTCGTTCGAGGGATGACCTATGACGACAACCGCGATCGCCGCTTCTACAATCGGACACCAGGCAAGCCTGGCCGGGCAAACGGTCGTGGTCATCGGCGGCAGTGCCGCCATCGGACTCGAAACGGCTCGCGAGGCCCGGGCCGAAGGCGCCGACATCATTCTGACGGGGCGCAACGCTGACGCCCTCGACCGGGCTGCCGGCGAACTTGGCGCGCAGCGTACCGCCGCCTTCGACGCCACCGATCCGGCCGCACTCGACCGGTTCTTCGAGGGCTTGCCCGATCGGATCGAGCACGTGATGGTGACGGCAGGCAGGCTCTATTACGCGCCCTTGGCAGAGCTCAATCGCGATCTGGCCCGCCGGGAATTCGACGAGCATCAGTGGCTGGCGATTGCTCTCGCTGCACTCGCCGTCCATCTTATGACGAACACCGCGATCACCGGAGCAACGTTCGACATTGACGGCGGCCAACAATTGATCGCTAGATGATGGTCGCGACGCAACGTGCATCGAGCGCTTGCGTTCAGCGTCGCCCTCGTTCGTCTGGCTGCTAACGAAAGGCGACCTCAATGTCTCATCATTTCGACTCCCCGACCGGCAAAGAAGATCCGCGCTTGATCTTTGCGACATTTACATTTTTCCCGGATCACCGGGTCATACCGTTATGGCGATGACGGTAAACGCTGACGCAGGAATTTCTGCCCCGGACACCTTCCGCAGCGAGGGGATTTATGCGTTTCGGTTCGATCTCAACGGTGACGCGCGTGAAGAGCTTAGCTATAAGGTTCGTTTCGGGGACCCCACTCATGCGGCCGGTGATATCCATGGACACGTACAGTCCTTCGAGATTCGACGCGCCACCGGAGCGGACGCGCTTCAAGGAGTGGGAGGCGAGCTCATTGCGTCGGGAACGACCGGACAGGTCGTTCGCGCACAAAACGGTGTCACGGCGTTTGCAGGACTAGCGCCGGATATGTTTTCCGCTGACGGTCCCGCGCTCGTGTCGTTCATCGATGCGTTTTTTAGCAAAGGCACGTTTACACCGCAAGCATTCGGCAAGCGCCAAGAGCTCTTCCTGAAGCGGAATATCACAGCCATCGTACTGGAAGTACCGACTGCCTGGATCGGCGACGGACTCATCCGCATTTGGGGGACGATTTCGCTCTACGGACACGCGCCGGAAGTGCAAGTTGCGCGTTGGGGACTACCCTTGATCACCCACATGTATATGGTTGACCCGCAGCTGCGCGAAGACTTCAATCGGTTGCATCCGAGTGACGATCTCGCGCGCTGGGCGCCCGTATTGGCTGAAGCTGTAGAAGAGATGAGCCAATTGGCCGGCTCATCGGCAGTCGCTCAAGGATACGGCAAGCAGTTGATCGAGCGTTTTGTGCCGGTTGTCCTGCCGTATCGTCTGGGAACGCCGGCCGCGTTCGATTTTCTCGAATTCAACGGCCGTGCGTTAACGGACGACGTCATAGGCGTCATGCTCACGCTGATGACGAACACCGCTTTGAGCGATGGACTCATGCCGCCGGTCAATCGCGTACGCGATCGCTTCCCGTACTTTGGTGCGCCGTTCTTACCCGAAGATCAAATTGGCCTGGAGCCGCTCAATCCAGCGTCAAAGTTCGTATTGAGTGCGCAGCATTGATCGCTGACAAGCCCGACGACGTTGAGCGAAGGCCGTCCGCTCGACCTCGTTACAGAGCGGAACTACGGAGTGCTATTGTCAGCCAGGGAGCGATCGCGGCAGCCCAAACCATGGGAGCACGCCATTCTCGAAGCGGGTCGTCGCGCAGATCCGGTCGCCGGTCAGGGTGAGCACGACGAGCCCGGTCCCGTGGAGGATGCCGTCAGGCCCGCGAAGGTAGGCTCCGAACGCCGGCTGACCATTCGCACGGGTCGGTACGAAGTCATACGTCCGGCCTTGGCAAATCATGCTGGCGTAGAAGCGGCCAACGCTGTCGCGGCCTTGATATTCGAACGGCATCGGCGGCATGGAGACGCAGACGTCGTCGGTCAGCAACGCCACCAGCGCGTCGATATCACCAGACCCATACGCGCGGACGAACTTTGCCACGAGCGCCTGTTCGGCGGGTGAGCCGGGAACGGGAGGCGGCTCGCGCTCTCCGGCCGGCGGCACGCGGTCCTGCACGGTTGAGCGGGCTCGTTTGAGCGCACTGGTCACCGATTCGACCGATGAGTCGAGCATGTCGGCCACCTCGCTTGCGTGGTATCCAAGTACGTCGCGCAAGATGAGTACGGCGCGCTGGCGAGCGGGCAAGAGCTGCAGGGCGGTCACGAAGGCTAGCGAGATGGATTCTTTCTGTTCGTAGCGCGCCTCCGGGCCGAGCGGCATGTCGATTGCACCCTCGAGCAGAGCGTCGGGATACGGCTCGAGCCACACGACTTCGCCCAGCCGAGTGGGCTCGGGCGGTTCAACCCCGGGAATGTTCCACTCCTTGGCCGCACGCCGGTTGGCCGAGCGAAGCGCGTTGAGGCAGCGGTTGGTGGCGATCCGGTAGAGCCATGTGCGAATCGAGGCACGTCCCTCGTACGCTCCGAGGCTTCGCCAGGCAGCCAGTAGCGCGTCCTGCAGCGCGTCTTCGGCGTCCTGGAACGATCCGAGCAGCCGGTAACAGTGAACTTGGAGCTCTCGACGGTACGGCTCGGTCAGCTCTCGGAACGCATCGCCGTCCCCGGCCTTGGCCCTCGTGATGAGGTCGGTCGTCAGCACTCCATCCTCGCGTCACCCGTTTCGCTCTCCATAGTCCACTTCCGTGTGTTGACACCAGCCGGCCCGCAAACTGGGCGGCCGGTGCGCGCCCAGTTTCACGATGTCGTGACGTCTGAATCTTCGACAGCTCGGACGACCCGGGCGTCGGACCTACATATGGGAGACGACATGACCGTCAAAGACAGATCAGTCTTGATTACCGGGGCCAACCGTGGTATCGGACAGGCGCTGGTCGCGGAAGCCTTGCGGAGAGGCGCCACGCGCGTGTATGCCGCTTCGCGCCGGCCCCTCAACGACTCGGATCGGCGCGTTACACACCTGCCCCTCGATGTGACCAACGCCGCGCAGATTCAAGCCGCGCGCGAAAGCATCGAATCCCTCGATATCCTCATCAACAATGCGGGCGTGGCTCTTTACGATGATTTGAGCGATCGCGCAGTGCTCGAAGAGCACCTCGCCGTCAATCTGTTTGGCACGTATGGCATGACGCAGGCGCTCCTGCCGTTACTGACTCGTTCTCGCGGTGCGATCGTCAACGTTCTGTCGGTGGCAGCCGTCGCCGCCTTACCGATCATCCCGGCCTATTCGATCTCAAAAGCAGCCGCGCTCTCCCTCTCGCAATCGCTACGCGCTCTTTTGGCGGAACGGGGCGTCAAGGTGCATGTCGTCCTGCCCGGGCCAGTTGACACCGATATGTCCCGAGGACTCGACATTCCGAAGGCCTCCCCGGCGTCCGTTGCGCGCGCCATCTTCGACGGAGTAGCGAACGGCGACGAGGACATTTTCCCTGATGCGATGTCTGCGTCACTGGCAGCGAACTGGAGCACCGGTCCGATCAAGGCACTCGAGCGTCAGAATGCGGCGCTGGTTCAAGAGCGCGTTGCATCATGAGCAACGGGACGGAGACACGCCATGACCTTGCACCTCAAAGTGACTTCACTGCCGCCTTTACGGTGGAGCAGACGCCTGAAGAAGTATTCGCGGCCATCAACAACGTTCGTGGCTGGTGGTCCGGAAATATTGAAGGCAGCACCGGCAAACTCGGCGATGAGTTCACCTATCGCTACGAAGACATCCACTACTCGAAGCACAAGATAATCGAATCCATTCGCGGTAAGAAAGTCGTGTGGCTTGTCTTGGACGGTTATCTGAAGTTTGTTGAGGACAAAACCGAATGGACGGGCACGACGATTACGTTTGACATCGCTAAGAAGGATGGCAAAACCGAGGTCCGCTTCAGGCACGTCGGGCTAGTTCCCAGCTATGAATGCTATGGTGCCTGCTCGAACGCGTGGACCTTTTACGTCAACGACAGTTTGCGCAACCTGATTGCTACCGGCAAAGGTGCTCCAAACGAGTCGTGAGTCAATGCTGAGGTCCGCGAACTTGCGGCATTACGCTGTGCTCGCTCGGCGGGGCGGCGCTACCCATCGATCGCCCGAATCGGCCATCGTTAGATGCAGCCGGCAAACGGCGCTCAGGTTCGGCGGGGCGCGCACGGATGAATACCGTAAAGGTGGACCGCATCCTACGATCCGGTCACGCATTGAAAGGTTCATCTTGAAAAGGCCCCTCCTCGTCATGGCACTCATCGTCTCATGCGCATCACAGTGCCTCGCAACCGGCAACGACGGCTCTGCAACCCCGGCCGCGTATCGGCAGCAGATCGGAGAGGTTCTGGAAACGTTTCGCACCTCGATCATCACAAAAAACGGAGCAGCACTGCGTCGCCTTTCGCTCGGTGACGACGTTCCGCTTGTTCCCGTGGACGACGATAGGGCGTCGGCAGCCTCGCGCAAAGGGCATCGTAGCGCGAAAAGGGCGCGACCGTTCACCTATAAGGGCTTCGTGAACTTCGTCGTATCGAGTAAGGATCGTAACGAAGAGACGTTTTCGAACGTGCAGATCCGCACCGACGGTCTCGTTGCTTCCGTATATTTCGACTACACGTTTCGTGTCAACGGTTCGCTGACGAACTGGGGCCACGAAACCTGGGGACTCGCTAAGACGGATACAGGCTGGAAAATAAGCTCAATCTGTTGGTCCGTGTCGACCTAGCTGCGGCAGCAGAAGAAGCTTCTCCGCGCTTTTGTTAGTGCGCCGGCGGCCGGACGCTTGGCCCAAAGACGGGCTCTACATTGAGATCGCTGTCGCAGTTGTGCCTGATATTGATACAATGGTAAACGATATTCGGGTCGCGCTGCGCGATCAGCGCTTTGAGCAACTGTTGAAGACGCGGCGAGGGGCCGAGGGCGTAGAGATCCGTATAGTGACCGGCCGGAAGCACCGTTGCGTCGAGGATCGGCTTGGAACGGTCGGAGCACATATAGCACGGCGGCCGCACGGCGACGGCCACGTCGGGTCGCAGATAGTTTCCCAGTGCCAGCGCGTAGTCGAGGTAAGCGTCGCTCACGATCAGGGGCCGCTCGGAGCGATTGACGGCGTCGGCAACGTAGATCGAGTTGTCCTCCATCTTGTTCCACCACGTCAGTGCCTGAGAGCTTGCCGCGGCCGATGCGGTTCGCGCGCTCAAGAGCGCGATCAGGAGTACGTAGGAAAGCGCGACTCCGCGCCTGCTCGAGCGCCAAACGTTGCTCGCAAATAGCCCGACGAAGAAGAAATCGAGATACAGAAAGACCGGCATGAAATAGCGCGGATTATGTACGCGCTGCCCGGAAAAGAGATCGGGAACCACGAGCGCGAGCGCGGTCGTCAAAATCGGCAACGCCAAGAAGAGCCAAACGCGCGCCGGTTCGTGCCGTACGACGAACGCGATCGTGACGGCGATCGCTAGCGCGGCGAGTCCGGTCGCTACGATGCCGAAGGACGACGACCGGATGAGGTCGACGTCGAACAAATTCAGCCGGAGAAGTCCAACAAAAGCCCGGAAGGTCGCGCTCTTCGAGGCCGGACCTCCGAAGGTCGTCGCGAGCGAATCGACGACCGTGTGAAGGTGGCGATAGAGTTCGTAAAGCCACGGAATATACGCGATCGCGCCGAACGCAAAGGCGAGGCCGCAGGCGACGAGTAGCCGCCGTTTCCCCCACTGCGTCACGAGCACGTAACCGGCAAAACCGGCCAGCACGAGAAACGTAAGCGCTGAGACGTAGAGGCTAAAGACTGTTAACGCGGCGACCAGCACCCAATCGGCGGGACGGTTCAAGCGGATCGCTCGCAAGAGTGCCGCGCTCAAAGCCAAAAGAGCCACGCCCCACAGCGCATATTCGCGCGCTTCCTGCGCGTAGACGATCTGGAAGGGTGAGAGTGCGACCAGCGCCACCGCGATCCAGCCGGCCCGGCGCGATCCGTAAAGCTCGATTCCGAGCCAGAAAGCGCAGGGAAGCGCGAGCAGCGAGATCAGCGCCGAGAAGATGCGTGTGGCCGCGATGGAGTTGCCGGCGGCTCCGACCCAAAAATGGGCCGCTTCGTAGTAAATGGGCGAGTGGTGCGGTTCTTCGAGCGCGAGAGAACGTACGGGCGAAAGCGGGTCCGGCTCTCCCTCGGAAGCGACCGGATGCAGGATGGCATACAGGTCGTGTGCGTCGTGTATGCTGACCGCGTGCTTGACCTCGTCGGCTTCGGTTTCGCCGAGGATCCGTAGCGACGTGTACACTTCATCGCCCCACCAGACTTTGCGATCGAGGTGGTAAAACCGGAAAAATCCGCCGATCAGCACGGCCAGCAGCGCGATCGCGAGGATCGCTGTAGGCGCGCCAAAGCGCCCGGGGGATAGGACCGGAGTCGATTGCATCGTTACCGGATTCTTCGTCGGGCAGATCGCCAAGCCCGCCGCTCGCGGCTGACCGGACCTCCCGCCGCAACACGCGAAGGCTTCCTGATGAGGCAGATTCTCGCCGCCGTCGCGCTTATCGCGCTGCTCTTTGCGTGGAAGTCGCCGGGGAGCGCGCAGGCTCCGGCCTCTCCGGGCGCCGCTCCCGTCACACTGCCGCACCTCGTCTTGAGTGCGGACAGCCTCGACGGCCTGCCGCGGCGCAGTGTTACCGTCTCCGGCGAGGATGGACGCAGCGCAACGTACTCCGGGGTCGATCTCGGCGTCCTGCTCGCGAAGCACGGAGCGCCTTCGGCTTCAACACTGCGGGGCAGCGCACTCGCCGACTACGTGCTCGTGCGGGCAACGGACGGCTACCGCGCACTGTTCGCGTTGCCGGAACTCGATGCGACCTTCACGGACAAAATTGTCCTGCTGGCGGACCGGCGTAACGGGGAACCGCTGCCGGCCGCCGCCGGACCGTTTCAAGTCGTCGTACCGGATGAGAAGCACCACGCGCGCTGGATCCACAGCGTCACCGAGATCGACGTACTTGCCAGCCCCTAACACCCCGGCCGTGCGCATGCGAATCGTCCTTCGTGAGGGGGCCGCATTCGGGCCGGGAAAGGCCGACTTGCTGGCGGCGATCGATGAACTCGGCTCGATCGCGGCCGCCGGCCGAACGATGGGGATGAGCTATCAACGCGCGTGGTCGCTGGTCGACGACCTGAACCGGATGTTCTGCGAACCCCTCGTCGCCGTGACACGCGGAGGCGCGCGGCGGGGTGGGGCGACGCTAACTGTGACCGGCCGCAAGGTGCTGGAAGGTTATCGAGCGATCGAACGTGCTGCGGCCAGCTCCTGCAGGAAAGAACTTCGGCGGATCGGCCGCCTGGTGCGGCAGGAATTTCCCAATGTCTCGGGCGGAAGATAACGGTCCGCAAGACTACCGAGTGAGGGATTTCCAACATGGCATTGCTCGAACCGCCCGTCAGCGCTCCGCTGCCAGAATTTGCGCAGAAATTTCTGCGCGGCAACAAGCAGCTTTTCATCAATGGGAAGTTTTCCGACGCGAAAAGCGGCAAGACGTTCCCCGTTTACAACCCCGCGACGGGCGAAGTTCTCGCTAACGTCGCAGAAGGCGACAGCGCCGACATCGATCTGGCCGTAGCGGCCGCGCGCCGCGCCTTTGAGACCGGACCGTGGCATTCGATGTCGCCTTCCGAACGTTCGCGCCTGATCTACCGCCTCGCCGACAAGCTCGAAGAACGGCTCGAAGATTTCGCGCTGCTCGAGTCGCTCGACAACGGCAAGCCGCTGACGATCGCGCGCGTAGCCGACGTTCCGCTCGCGATCGACTGCCTGCGCTACATGGCAGGTTGGGCGACGAAGATCAACGGCGACACGATCTCCATTCCGGGCGAATTCCACGCGTATACGCGTCGTGAGCCGGTCGGCGTCGCAGGTCAAATCATCCCCTGGAACTTCCCGCTGCTGATGGCCTCGTGGAAGATCGGCCCCGCGCTTGCCGCGGGCTGCACGGTCGTCCTCAAGCCGGCCGAACAGACTCCGCTTTCGGCACTCCTGCTCGCGGAAATCGCCGCCGAAGTCGGATTCCCCGAAGGCGTGCTCAACGTCGTGCCGGGTTACGGCGAGACGGCCGGCGCTGCGATCGCGTCGCACTACGACATCGACAAAGTTGCCTTCACCGGCTCGACGGAAGTCGGCAAACTGATCGTCAAAGCGGCGACCGGGAACCTCAAGAAAGTCACCCTTGAACTCGGCGGCAAGTCGCCGAACATCATCTTCGCAGATGCGAACATCGACGAAGCGATCGCGGGCGCGGCCTTCGGTATCTTCTTTAATATGGGGCAGTGCTGCTGCGCCGGTTCGCGCCTCTTCGTCGAGCGCTCCGTGTTCGACCAAGTGACTGCGGGCATCGCCGAAGCCGGCAAGAAGATGGCCGTCGGTTCGGGCCTCGACCAGCGCACGGAAATCGGTCCGCTCGTTTCCGACGAGCAACTCGATCGCGTCACGGGTTATATCGCCTCGGGTATCGCCGATGGTGCACGCGCACTCTCCGGCGGCACGCGCGTCGGTGCGCGGGGATACTTTGTCGAACCGACCGTTCTGGTCGACGTCAAGCCCGACATGAAGATCATGAAGGAAGAGATCTTCGGGCCCGTCATCGCGGCGACGCCGTTCGACGACCCGAACGAGGTCCTGGGGCCTGCGAACGACTCGATCTACGGTCTCGCGGCCGGTGTCTGGACCAAGGACGTCAGCAAGGCGCATAAGATGGCGGCTGGTCTGCGAGCCGGCACCGTGTGGGTCAACTGCTACAACGTCTTCGATGCGGCGCTCCCGTTCGGCGGCTACAAACAGTCCGGCTGGGGACGTGAGATGAGCCATAACGCGATCGATTGCTACACCGAGACGAAGTCCGTCGTGGTGAAGCTCTAGCGCAACGTGGTATTCCGGCACGGCCGTCTCGCGGCCGTGCCGGAATTCTCGCCGGCGACCTAGTAACCTCGTATTCGGGGGCGCGATCGTCGTGCGTATCTCTTGAGTGAAGTGTAGCTGCTAGCCGGGGCTCGTTTTGAAGCCGCGGCTCTTCGGTTCGCAGTGCCGAACGGGCTTCGAGTGGTGGCGCTTATTCGAATGCAGATGGACGACCTACAAGCACCGTTCGATGCGATGTTCGAGGCGTTTGCCGCTGACATCGAAGATGAGTTGGAACGGGTTCGCAACGAGATCGCCGGCGGCGATGCGGCGCTCGAGCGCGGCCGGCAGACGTGGCCGCTTTTCGGAATTTTGGCCGTATTGCTCGTGCTGTCCCTTGTGATCTCGTGCTGCCTACGACCACGACCGAAGTGGGGCTCGTGAATGCGTATGAGCCGTAGTCTAGCAGCCGTCAGTTGTGGTGGAGGCGGATCGCTCGCTGGATCTGTAGCGCCGTTGCGCGCAGCTCGGGCAGCAGGCGTTCGAGCATCTCTTCGGGTGTGAAGCGTGCCGCGTGCACGCAGACGGTCATCGCTGCAACGATCTTCTCGTGGCGGTCGCGGATCGGAACGGCCAGTGAGCGCAGCCCGATCTCGAGCTCCTGATCGACGAGGGCGTAGTCGTCGAGACGAGCCTGCTCGATCGCAGCGCGCAGTGCGCGCGGCTCGGTACGGGTGAGTGGTGTGTACGATGGGGGCGACGTCACGGCGAGATACCGGCCGAGTGCAGCCTCGTCGAGCGCGCCGAGCAAGACGCGTCCCATCGCGCAGACGCCGGCCGGCAAACGGCTTCCGACCGCGAGGTTGACGTTCATCAAGCGGCGCGTCTGCACGCGCGCAACGCACACGATCTCGTCGCCGTCGAGGACGCTAGCCGTGCATTGCTCGCCGAGCCGCGCGACCAAGTCTTCCAACAACGGCTGGGCCGCTTCCCAAACGTCGAGGGAAGCGAGGTAGGCGTAACCGAGCTTCAGGATGCGCGGGAGCAACCGAAACGTACGGCCTTCGAGGGCGACGTAGCCGAGCTGCTGCAAGGTGAGCAAGGCGCGGCGCGCGCCGGCCCGCGTCAGTCCGGTGCGTGTCGCAACCTCGGTCAACGAAAGCGGACGGCACGCCGTACCAAACGCTTCGATGACGCCAAGACCGCGTGCGAGGGATTGCACGTAATCGCTGCGCGCGCTCGGTCCCGGTGCCGGCACTGGACCCGCGACGCTGCGCGAAGTCTCGATGGTAACGCTACGTCGAGCTTGCATATGGCGAAGGAACTTTCTTCAGCCGCAACAAAATTCCGTTCGCCTAGAGAACCGTTGTTCGCTTTGCGAACTTGGGAGAATCGTCGATGCTGGAGACGGTAAACCAACGCCCCACGATATTCGGCTCGTTGTCGTCGTATCAGAAAGGCGAGATTCAGCTCGTGACCGGGAGCGCGAAAGAATATGCTTTCTCGAACATATTCGAGGTTGCCTCGCACGCAAAGCCCTACGAGAAAACGGTCGTCGGCAAAAACCTCGAGTACGTGATGGAAGCGATCCGGGCCGAGGGGACCTCGCACTGGTACGCCGCCTCGCACGACGAGTTTGTGATCTGCATGGACGGTGAAGTTCGCGTCGAGTTCGTGAAGCTTGCCGACCCAAGCTCCGTCACCTCGCCGGACGTCGAGGGGACCGTGGCCGTCAAGGGTGAGCCTGTCGGGCGGCGGATGGGTTACGTCGTTTTGCGACGTGGCCAGCAGGCGCTCTTGCCGCAAGGCGCCGCTTACCGATTCATTTCCGGCGATCCGTCGGTTTTGCTCCAGCAGACGATGTTCGGGAAACTGTCCGTCGAGCGCTGGGGCGAGATCTGCTACCGCTAAGCCCAACCGGAGAACGCACATCATGGCAATGCTGACAAAAGATGTCGAAAACGACGACAGCTTCCACGAAGTCGTTATCGCATCCGATCCCGACCCGCTGCTCGGTTATCGCTCGTTCACTCTCGGTGGTTTCGGATTCCATCGCGACGAGTATTTCGTCGAGATAACCTGGCCCGTCAAGGACATGCGCCGCTCGCACACGATCGCGGTCGACTATTTCTTGCGCGCGCTGATGCGCGACGTGGCTTGGGGATTCTTCTACGGTTGGGTGAACTTCGATACGGTTTTTGGTACGCGCAACCGCTATGGTACGGTCGACGTGTACGCGGGCCGCTACAACGAAGCGATGCACGAATCGGGAATATCGTACGTCGAGAATTTCCAGACGCCGACCGTGATGGAAACCTTTAAAGCGATCCTCGGCGACTGGACGAACGAGGGCTTCGATCCCTTCGCGGCGCCGGAAGAGACGACCAACAGCGTCTTCGGTCCGAAAAACGGCAACAACTTCGAGGCGATCGAGCGCAAGCGCCTGGCCACGAAGCGGATGCCGGGCCTCCCGGGCGACAGCGAGTTGCGCGCCGACGACAACGGCTTTCCGATCAACCGGCACTTCCTCGACGTGTCGCAAGACGATCCCGAGGTCGTTTGCGAGCCGGGCTTCGAGGGTGAGCTGCACGCGATCAGCCTCTTCAAGTATCTCTCGCGTTCGGATGTGACGTGGAATCCATCGGTCACCGGGGTCTGCAAGTACAGCCTTGCGTGCCCCACGACCGAAGAGTTCATCCTGCCGATCAAACACGGCAACGACCGCATCGAGTGGTTTATTCAGCTCTCCGATCATATCGTCTGGGACGTCGAGGACAAGGAGACGGGGCGGCCACGTGCACGGGTAACGATGCGCGCCGGCGACGTCGCGGCGATGCCGGCCGACATTCGTCACCAAGGCTACTCGCCGAAGCGCTCGATGCTCTTCGTCTGGGAAAACGCGACACCGGGTTTGCCGGACCTGTACGAAACCGGGAAGCTCAAACCATACCCCGCCGAATTCTAGGCGCACCGTAATGGCGATCGCACCGGTTGCGCGCGGCTTGCGCGAGCAGCTTTTCATCGACGGGGCGTTCGTCGACGCCGAAAGCGGTAAGACGGTCGAAGTTCGCAACCCGCACGACGGCACCGTGATCGCCAAGGTCGCCGAAGCGGACGCGCGCGACGTCGACCGCGCGGTCGCGGCGGCCAAACGCGCTTTTCCCGTCTGGAGCCGGCTTGCGGCCGCCGAGCGCGGGCGCGCGTTGCTGAAGCTCGCCGACGCGATCGAGGCGAACGCAGAAGAACTCGCGCAGCTCGAGACCCTCGATACCGGTCATCCGATCCGCGACACGCGCGGGCTCGACGTCCCGCGCACCGCAGCGACCTTCCGCTACTTCGGCGGGATGGCCGACAAATTCGAAGGCTCGGTCGTGCCGGTCGAAGCGGGCTTTCTCGACTACGTTCTGCACGAACCGATCGGCGTCGTCGGGCAAATCGTGCCTTGGAATTTTCCGATCATGTTTACGAGCTGGAAGCTCGGGCCCGCGCTTGCGGCCGGTAACACCGTCGTGTTCAAACCCTCGGAGATCACGCCGCTCAGTTCGCTGCGCATCGCGGAGCTGGCGCTCGAGGCCGGTATTCCGGCCGGCGTGATCAACGTCGTGCCGGGTTATGGTGCCACGGCGGGTCAGCGGATCGTCGAGCATCCGGAAATCGGCAAGGTCTCGTTTACCGGATCGACCCGTGTCGGGCGCGGCGTGATGGCGGGAGCTTCGGGAAATCTCAAGCGCATCGGGCTCGAACTCGGCGGAAAAGGCGCGAACATCGTTTACGACGACGCGAACCTGCTTGCCGCCGTGAACGGCTCAGCGTTCGCGATCTTTCACAACCAAGGTCAAGCCTGTATCGCGGGCTCGCGCTTGATCTTGCACGAGCGCATCGCCGACGAGTTCCTCGAACGTTTCCTTGCGCTCGCGCGCTCCGTGCGTATCGGCGATCCGTTCGATCCGAATACCGAGATGGGACCGCTCACCTCGGCGCTCCATCGCGACCGCGTGCTGGAATACGTCGCGATCGCGCGGGCTGACGGAGCGGAGATTCTGCTCGGCGGCAAGGTGCCGGACGACGCGGCCCTGGCGAACGGCTACTACGTCGAACCGACCGTCGTGCGTGCGCCCGGCACGTCCGCGGTTTGTCGCGAGGAAGTGTTTGGGCCCTTCGTGAGCGTCACCACCTTTCGCGACGACGACGAAGCGCTCGAGCTTGCAAACGGGACCGAATACGGTCTTGGCGCCGGGCTCTGGACGCGCGATCTTTCGCGCGCGCACAAGGTTGCGCGGGCGCTGCGCAGCGGGATGATCTGGGTCAATTCCTATAAGCGTGTCAATCCGGGCTCGCCGTTCGGCGGCGTGGGTCAATCGGGACAAGGTCGCGAGATGGGCTTCGAAGCGATGCGCCAGTATACGGAGCCGAAGGCGATCTGGATCAACGTCGACGCGCAGATTCCGCCGTTTTACCGGCGCTGACATGGTCGCAAACGCGCGACTGGCGGGCGGTTTCACCTACGTCGGCCGGGCCACGCGCGTCGTGTTCGGCATCGGCGCGATCCGCTCGCTCGGCGACGAAATCGAGCGCCTCGGTCTCGAGCGGGTGCTCGTCCTCGCGACGCCCGAGCAGCGCGAAACCGCACTCGAGATCGCAAGCTCGATGCGCGGCCGGATTGGGGGGGTTTTCTCCGAAGCACGGATGCACGTTCCGGCCGACGTTGCCGCTCGCGCGCGAGCGTACGCGGGCGAGATCGGCGCCGATGGAGCGCTCGCGATCGGGGGCGGTTCGACCGTTGGTCTCGGCAAAGCGATCGCACTTGAGACGGGACTGCCGCTCGTCGCCGTGCCCACGACCTATGCCGGTTCCGAGATGACGACGATCTACGGGCTCACCGAACACGCGGTGAAGGTCACCGGCCGTGACGAGCGTGTACTGCCGAAGACGGTCGTCTACGACCCGGCGCTCACGGTTTCGCTTTCGCCGGCCCTGAGCGCGTCGAGCGGTTTCAATGCGATCGCGCACGCGGTCGAGGCGCTGTATGCGATCGACGGTAATCCGATCGTCACCCTGATGGCCGAGGAAAGCATTCGCGCGCTCGGTGGCGCGCTGCCGCTCGTTGTGCAAGCGCCTCATGATCTCGAGGCACGCTCGGCATGCCTGTACGGGGCGTGGCTCGCCGGCACGGTGCTCGGCGCCGTTTCGATGGCCCTGCATCACAAACTCTGCCACACGCTCGGCGGAACCTTCGATCTTCCGCACGCACAAACGCACGCGGTCGTGCTACCGTACGTCGCCGCGTTCAATGCACCGTCGGTGCCCGAGGCGATGGCACGCGTGGCGCGAGCGCTCGGCGTCGCCGATGCCGTCGAGGGATTGCGCACGCTTTCCCAGGCGCTGGACGCTCCCTCCTCGCTGCGTGAGATCGGGATGCGAGCGGAGGATCTCGATCGTGCCGCTGAGCTCGCGGTCACCGTTCCCTATCCGAATCCACGCCCGTTCGATCGCGCCGAAATCCGTGCGCTGCTCGAGCGCGCCTACGGAGGCTCGGTCGTCGCGGCGTAGCCGCTCACTCGCTTCAATCCTTTGAAAGGTGGTTGTCATGTCGAATGAACGGAATCACGCCGGGCCTTTCCGCAGCGTGACTCGGCGCGATGCACTCGGCGTCTTGAGCGCCGGGGCAGTAGCAGCCGCAATTCCGACGATCGCGTTTGCGCAATCGCGCACGATCACGATCGGCTACGTGTCGCCCGAGACGGGGCCCTTGGCCGAGTTCGGCGAGGCCGACGGGTACGTCATCGCCGCGATGCGCAAGCATTTCGCGGGCGGCCTTGCAATCGGCGGCAAGAAGTATCCGGTGAACGTCATCGTCAAAGATAGCCAGTCGAGTTCGAACCGCGCGGGCGAAGTGGCGAGCGAACTGATTCTCAAAGACAAAGTCGATCTGATGCTCGTTTCCTCGACACCAGAAACGACGAATCCGGTTTCGGATCAATGCGAGCTGAACGGTGTTCCCTGTATCGCGACCGTTGCTCCCTGGCAGCCCTGGTTCTTCACGCGGCATGGGGATCCGGCGAAGGGCTTTGACTGGACGTACTTGTTCTTTTGGGGCCTCGAGGATCTGATTCCGATCTTCATGGCGATGTGGAGCCAAGTCTCGACCGATAAGGTCGTGGGCGGTCTCTTTCCCAACGACGGCGACGGCAACGCGTGGGGCGATGCGAAGCTCGGCTTCCCGAACTACATCGATCCCAAGGGTTACAAGATGATCGATCCGGGCCGCTATCAGGATCTCACTTCCGATTTCAGTGCGCAGGTGAACGCCTACAAACAAGCCGGTGCCCAAATCCTGACCGGCGTACCGATTCCGCCGGACTTCAAGACGTTCTGGACGCAGGCGGCCCAACAAGGATATAAACCGAAGGTGGCCACGATCGGTAAAGCGCTGCTCTTCCCGAGCGCCATCGAAGCCCTCGGCAACGACGGCTTCGGGCTGGCTTCCGAGGTTTGGTGGTCACCCTCGCATCCGTTCCGCTCCTCATTGACCGGGCAAACCTCCGCCGAACTCGCGCACGCCTACGAGAGCTCGACCGGTAAGCAGTGGACGCAGCCGCTCGGCTTTGCGCATGCGCTGTTCGAAGTCGCGGCGGGGGTGCTGCGCCGCGCGCACGACCTCGATAGCAAAGCGTCGGTGCGCGACGCGATCTTGGCCGTCGACGTGCCGACGATCATCGGGCGCGTCAAGTGGGGGAGCGGGCCCGTCAAGAACGTAGCAAAGACGCCGCTCGTCGGCGGCCAGTGGCAGCGCGGCAAACGTTTCAAGTACGACCTTGTAATCGTCGAGAACCACGAAGCTCACGAGATTGCCGTGCAGGGCAAGCTGCAGCCTATCGCGTGACCTTGGCGACCGCAGCGCCCCTGCTTGAGTTGCGCGGATTGCGCAAGCGCTACGGGGCGCTGCAGGTCGTCGACGATGTTTCGCTCGCCGTTGCGGCGGGCGAAACGCTCGGGATCATCGGGCCGAACGGGGCCGGTAAAACGACGCTCTTCAACGTGATCGGCGGCGATGTCGTTGCCGACGACGGGCGGGTCATCTTTCGCGGCGAGGATGTCACCCGGCTACGGCCGCATACACGCTGCCGCCGCGGGATCGGTCGCGCGTATCAGGTTGCGCTTCCATTCGGCGGCATGACGGTTTTCGAGAACTTGCTCGCGGCGGCCACCTTCGGCGGAGGGCTGCGGCGGCGCGAGGCAGAGCGCACGGCGGTCGAGACGATGCTGCTGGCGGCGCTCGGTGCGAAGGCCAACCGGCTCGCGGGTTCATTGACGCTGCTCGACCGCAAGCGGCTTGAGATGGCGCGCGCGCTTGCGACGAATCCTCAGTTGCTCTTGCTCGACGAGATCGCGGGTGGTTTGACCGAACACGAAGCGCACGAAGTCGTTGCAATGGTGCGCGCGATCGCAGCTCGCGGCGTAGCAATCGTTTGGATCGAGCACGTCGTGCATGCCGTGCTGGCGGTCGCGACTCGCCTGTTCGTTTTGAGCGACGGGCGCGAGCTCGCGCAAGGCGATCCGTGCGAGGTGATCGCAAGCGCCGCCGTGCGACGCGTCTATTTAGGACTCGAAACGTGAGCGGACCACTGCTTGCATCGCGCGCTCTAGCCGCATACTACGGCGACTTCCAGGCCCTCTTCGGAATCGACCTGGAACTCGGCGAAGGAGAACGCATTGCGATCATCGGTGCGAACGGCGCCGGAAAGTCGACCTTTCTCGCGAGCCTAGCGGGCGCGCTCGCTGCCAAAACGGGTGAAATTCACTTCGACGGAGCCCGCATCGACGGGCGCGACGCTGCCTCGGTCGCGCGCCTCGGCATCGCGCTCGTTCCCGAAGGGCGGCGTCTTTTTCCGAGCCTCACGGTCGAGGAGAACTTGCGCATGGGACGCTTCGCCGGACGGCCTGGGCCGTGGACGCTCGCGCGCGTCTACGACCTCTTTCCGGTGCTGCGCGAGAAGCGGCGCGCGCCGGCACCTTCGCTCTCGGGCGGTCAGCAGCAGATGGCGGCCATCGGCCGCGCGCTGATGGCCAATCCGCGCGTGCTGATGTGCGACGAAGTTTCGCTCGGCTTGGCCCCGGCGGTCGTGCGGGCGATCTACGGCGCGCTGCCGCTCATCTCCGCGGATGGCATTGCAGTCATTCTAGTCGAGCAGGACGTCGAGCTTGCGCGCAAGTCGACCGATCGTGTCTATTGCTTCACGCACGGCCGCATCTCGCTCAGCGGCCGTTCGGCCGAACTGACGAAGGACGCCATCTCCCACGCGTACTTTGGGGTCTGATCGTGAACTGGGTCGACACCATCGTCCAAGGAATCTTGCTCGGCGGCCTGTTCGCGCTGTTTGCGATGGGCCTCGCGGTGATCTACGGCGTCATGCGGCTGATCAACATCGCGCACGGTGACTTTGTCGTGCTCGGTGCCTACCTGATGCTCTCGATCGCACTGACGGCGCATCTCTCGCCGTTCGCTGCGGCAGCAATCGTCGTCGTGCTGTTCGCCGTGCTCGGCTACGTCCTGCAACGAACGATTCTCGACCGCGCGCTCGGCGGCGACCTGCTGGCGCCGCTCGTCGTGACCTACGGCCTCTCGGTCATCATCGAGAACGGACTCCAACAAGCGTATTCCGCCGATTCGCACTCGCTTCAGATCGGCGCTCTCGAGACGGCGAGCGTTCACTTCGGACCGATCGCGGTCGGGATCATGCCGCTGCTCGTATTCGGCGTGGCGCTGGCCGTGGCGGTGGGGCTCGAGCTCTTGTTCAACGCGACGCCGCTCGGCATGGCCTTTCGCGCAACCTCGGACGATCGTGCTACCGCGCGTTTGATGGGCGTACGTGACTTTCAACTCTACGGCTACGCCGCCGCAATCTCGCTCGGCGTTACGGCACTTGCAAGTTTCTTCATGGGCGTCAAGTACACGTTCACGCCGACGCTCGGGCCGAGTTTTCTGCTCTATGCCTTCGAGGCGATCGTCATCGGTGGGATGGGTTCGTTCTGGGGAACCTTTACCGGCGCGGTGATCCTCGGCGTCGCGCAGACGATCGGCTTCGCGATCGACCCGGGCTGGGGAATCTTGACCGGGCATCTCGTCTTCCTCGCGGTGCTCGTCGTTCGTCCGCAGGGGCTCTTTCCCAAGGTCGTCGCGTGACGTATACGGTCCGCCGCGCGACCCAGGCGAGCAAACTCGCGGCCGCTGCCGGCGCGCTGCTCTTGGTTGCGTTCGCGACGCTGCCCTGGTGGTCGTCTTCACGCGACTTCATGCAGCTCGTCGTCGAGTTCGTGTGCATCCTAACGATCGCTCAGATGTGGAACTTGCTCGCAGGCTACGGCGGGCTCATCTCGATCGGCCAGCAAGCATTCATCGGAATCGGGGGCTACACGCTTGTGGTCCTGGTCAACAACCTCGGCGTCGAGCCGTTTCTTGCGGTGCTGTTGGGCGGGGCGTTCACGGCGGTCTTGGCTTTGCCGACGGCACTTGTCGTCTTTCGTTTACGCGGCGCGTATTTCGCCATCGGCACGTGGGTCGTTGCCGAAGTCTACCGGCTCTTCGTTGCGAACCTCGCGTTTCTCGGTGGCGGCTCGGGACAAAGCCTGATCGGCCTCGCTGCCATTCCCGTCGACCTGCGCCAGATCGCGACCTACGAGACGGCGATCGCGCTAGCCGTCGTCGCGATTTTCGGAGTCTTTCTCCTGCTGCGCTCGCCGCTCGGCTTCGCGCTGACTGCGATTCGCGATAGCGAGGTCGCGGCCGAGAGCCAGGGCATCGACGTGTGGCGCACGCGCCTTGCGATCTACGTGATCGCAAGCGGCGTGACGGGTCTTGCCGGTTCGCTCTATTTCCTGAGTGCGCTCCGGATCTCACCCGACGCCGCGTTTGGGATGAACTGGATTCCGCTCCTGTTTTTCACGGTCGTCATCGGCGGCATCGGGACGGTCGAGGGGCCGATTCTCGGAACGCTGCTCTACTTCGTTCTGCGCCAAACGTTTAGCGGGTTCGGCACCTGGTATCTGATTGCGCTTGGCGCACTCTCGATTGCGATCATGCTGTTTGCCCCGACGGGATTGTGGGGCTTGGTCCAGCGCACCACGAAATTGCGTCTCTTTCCAATCCAATCGATCGTCAACCTGAACTCCGTCAACCCTTCGGGAGAACTCTGATGGCAGACACGCTTCCCCGCATTCCGGCCGGTGTCACCGCCCAGGCCTTGCGCAGTATCGAGTCCTGCGAAGATCCCCGGTTACGCGAGATCGTGCGAGCCCTCGTGCAGCACATGCACGCGTTCGTGCGCGAGGTGCAGCTGACGCCCGAGGAGTGGTTCTTCGGCATCGATTTTCTGACGCGCACCGGGCAGAAGTGTGACGCGCTCCGTCAGGAGTTCATCCTGCTCTCCGATGTGCTCGGCGTCTCGATGGCGGTCGACGAGGTGGCGCACGCGGAGGTGCCGGCGAATGCGACCGAGTCGTCGGCACTCGGGCCCTTTTACACGGCCGACGCGCCCGAGATCGCGCACGGCGAGACGATTGCGCGCAGCGGCAAGGGGGAACCCGTGCTACTGCGCGGGCGCGTGCTCGACGTGCGCGGGAAACCGATCGGCGGGGCACTCGTCGAGACGTGGGAAACCGACGGCGAAGGGCTCTACGATACGCAATACGCCGAGCGCGGCGAGCCCGACTATCGCGGTAACCTGCGTACGAAAGACGATGGGTCGTTCAGCTTCCGTGCGATCAAGCCGGTCAGCTATTCCATCCCGACCGATGGTCCGGTCGGTGAGGTCTTGCGCGGGTTGCGGCGCAGTACGATGCGCCCGGCGCATCTGCACGTCAAGATCGAGGCGCCCGGATATCGCAGCCTCGCAACCTCGCTGTATACGGCGGGTGATCCCTATCTCGAGACGGATGCCGTGTTCGGAGCGAAGAATTCGCTCGTCGAGGAATACCATCCGGCAGGCGGCAACGCGCCGGTGCGCTACACGCTCGAACGAGATTTCGTCCTCGCCGACGCGTGAGTGAGGGTTGGCGGCAGCAGCGCTTCGCGCCAATTTCGGGCACGCCGCTCGGTAGCGTTGCGGAAATCGCGGACGGCGGGGGCCGCGAGTTCGTGTTCGGCGATGGGAAGCACGCATTTCGGCTGGTGCTGTTGCGCGACGGTGAGACCGTCTACGGATTCGTGAACAGCTGTCCGCACTTCGGAACGCCACTGAACGCCGGTCCCACCTTCGTCACGACACAACGCCGCGTCATTTGCGTCAGCCACTACGCGCGTTTTCGCTTTCGCGACGGCTACTGCGAGGACGGTCCGTGCCTGGGCGCCAGCCTCGAGGCAATTGCGCTCAGCGTTGAGGATGGCCGCATACAGGTCGCGTAGAACGGGCAATCCCTTGCACGCCGGAATCGCGATCGACGCTGAGGTCGCGCGCTTCCGGAAATCGTCCCGTTTGAACGGGCGCCCACACTATCGCAGAAGGAACCGAGATGCCTGTAGGAACTGGTCGCCTGCCTCGACATGGACGTTGTCGATGACGGATCGAGCGACCGAATCTGACGGTCAAACGGATGTCCTGCTGGTCGGCGCCGGCATCATGAGCGCCACCCTAGCGGTCATGCTGAAAGAGCTTGATCCCAATCTGCGGATTGAGGTGCACGAAGTTCTTGGCAGTGCCGCCGAAGAGAGCTCGAACGCGTGGAACAACGCGGGTACGGGCCACGCGGCTCTTTGCGAGTTGAACTACACCCCGCAGGAAAGCGACGGTAGCATCGACATCTCGAAGGCGCTGGTCGTCAACACCGCCTTCGATCTATCCCGTCAGCTCTGGAGCTATTTCGTAAGAACGGGCGCGATCAAGGATCCGGAGTCCTTCATCCATCCGGTGCCGCACATCAGCTTCGTGCGGGGACCCGAGAACGTGGCATTTCTCAAGAAGCGTCACGCGGCGCTTGTGGCCAATCACCTCTATCGCGGAATGGAGTATTCCGAAGACAAGAAGCAGATCGAGGAGTGGATTCCGCTTGTCATGGAAGGCCGCGATCCGAACGAGACGCTCGCGGCAACCAGGATGATCACCGGCACGGACGTCGACTACGGAGCGCTGACCCACGCTCTCTTCTACTCCCTGACGGGCAAAGAAGGGTTCGTGCTGCGCTTCCGTAGCCGCGTTCAGAATCTGCATCGTAGCGGAAGCGGTTGGCGAGTGCGGGTACGAGACGAACAGAGCGGCAGGCACCGGGAGGTGGCGGCGAAATTCGTCTTTCTCGGTGCCGGCGGCGGCGCGCTGCCGTTGTTGCAAAAATCAGGAATTCCCGAAGCACAAGGCTACGCCGGATTTCCGGTCAGCGGAATCTGGCTGCGCTGCGACGATCCCGAGATCGCTAAGCGGCACGATGCGAAGGTGTACGGCAAAGCGTCCGTAGGGTCTCCTCCGATGTCGGTTCCCCACCTCGACCGGCGTCACGTCGGCGGGAAGATGTCCGTTCTCTTTGGCCCATATGCCGGCTTTTCGACCAAGTTCTTAAAGCACGGCTCGTATCTCGATCTCTTCGGATCGATCGATGCGGAGAACATCTTGCCGCTGCTGGCCGTAGGTAAAGACAACTTCGCTCTCGAGAAATATCTCATCGGCCAGGTCCTCGAGACGTCGGAGCAGAGGCTGGCTGCGCTGCGCGAATACTTCCCAAATGCCAAGCGGGACGACTGGAGACTCGAGGTGGCCGGTCTACGGGTACAGATCGTCAAGAAGGATCCGAAACTCGGTGGCATTCTGCAATTTGGCACGGAGGTCGTCGGCTCCGCGGACGGCTCGATCGTCGCGCTGTTGGGCGCGTCGCCGGGTGCCTCGACGGCCGTTGCGATCATGCTCGAGGTGATCGAGCGCTGCTTTGCGGCGAAGCTCAAGGACGGTCGATGGCATGCGAAGCTGGTGGAGTTGATTCCGTCCTTCGGCCAGTCATTGATCGACAACCCCGAGCTTTGCCGGCAGGTCCGGGCAGAATCTGCTTCGGTTCTGCACATCGCGGATATCGCACCGTGATCAGAGCCTATCGTTTGTATACCGGCTCGGATGGCAATTCGCACGTCGAGCGAGGCAGCGTCGCCGTCGATGCATCGGTCGGAGCCGAGTCTGTTCTCTTCAAAGAATCGGCGGCGGATTCGTCGTTCGATTGGCACAACGATCCAATTCCTCAATACGTCATCACGCTCGCCGGCGTGCTCGAATTTACAACGGTTGGCGGCGAGACCTTCACGATCCATCCGGGTGATGTGTTGCTCGCGGTGGATCACACCGGGTCAGGCCACAAATGGCGTCTCATCAACGACGACCCTTGGAAGCGGGCGTACGTGGTGTTCAAACCGGGCTCCGAAACGCATTTTACTCGCGAATAACACAAGTAAAGGAGAAGCCATGTCCATGCTATCCGACGTCCAGGAAGTCGAAGCGCGGGTGAAAGAGGCAATGCAAAATGGCCCCGTCACACCGTATTACTCGCTCCCGCTCGATCAGGTCTACGGCGTACTGAACGGCGCACTTGCCTCCGAACTCATCTGCGTGCTGCGCTACCAGCAGCACTACTACATGACGACGTCGATCCATCAAGCCCAGTTGCAAAGCCTCTTCAAAGAACACTGGCACGATGAACAGGAGCATATGGACCGCATCGCCGAGCGGATAAAGCAGCTCGGCGGTGTTCCCAACTTCGATCCCGACGGAGCCACCTCGCGCGGATTCTCCTCGTTCCGCAGCGGTCACACCTTAGCGGATCTCTTGCGCGAGGATCTTCTGGCAGAACGCGTCGTCATCAAGATGTACGGCGACATCGTGACATTCTTCGGGACCGCAGACCCGGTCAGCCGGCGTTTGTTCGAAGAACTCCTCAAGGACGAGGAAGATCACGCCGACGATATCGCCGACCTGCTCTACACGGTCGATCCCCAGACCGGGCAGGTCGCCGAACAGTTCAGCGGCGACTCGACGTTTGGGCGCTTCCCAAGTTCTTCATAAGCGCCACACGACGCGTTCGCGTGCGAATTAAGGATGCAGTCCCGGCGACTTCACGAGGTCAAGGTTGTGCTCGATTTCCTCGATCACAAGGCCCGGGTGGCCGCCGGCGATCTGCTTCCACGCGCTGAGGGTGAAGCCGGTCGCCGTATGCAGCGGAACGTGCGCCGGGATCGAAAGCGCGAAGGGATCCACGACCGCGTCGATGACGACGGGCCGCCCCGATGTGCGAGCGCTTCCCGTAGCGCTCCTTCGACGTCGGCTGGATCCTCGAGTCGGATGCCCTTTGCGCCATCGCTTCTGCCACGAGCGCGAAGTTGGGATTGAGGAAGTCGGTACCGATCGGAGCGACGCCCGCTTCCTGCTGCTCGATTCGAACCAAATCGAGCGAGCCGTTGTTGAACACGAGCACCACGACCGGCAATTTGCGTTCCACCAGCGTGAGCATGTCGCCGAGGCCAAGCATCGTAAAACCGCCGTCGCCGCTCAGAGCGATCGTTTGGCGTCCGGGAGATGCCAGTTGCGCACCCATCGCGTTCGGCGCTGCACTTTCCATCGATGCCCAGGTGAACGAACCGAAGATGCTGCGCTTGGCGCTCGCGCGCAGGTAGCGGGCGGCCCAGATGCACGGCGTCCCCGTATCGACGCCGAAGAAGGCGTCGTCGGCGGCGAGCCGATCGAGCGTGGCGACCAGATACTCGGGACGAATGGGCGAGAGCGTTGGGCCGCGCTTGACGTAGTCGGCGAGCGATCCGTCCCATTCGCGCGTCTTCGCGAGCGCGCGATCGAGATGTTTGGTCGAATTCTCTCGGTTACGAGCGGCAGCAACGCCGCCACGGTGTCCTCGATGTTGCCGACGAGTCCGAGGTCGATTGGCGTACGCCGTCCGAGGTGCTCCGGCTCGCGGTCGATTTGCACTTTCTTGACGCTGTGATCGGGCAGAAACTCCGAAAACGGGAAGTCCGTGCCGAGCAGCAGGAGAAGATCGGCCTCGTGCATTGCGAGGTGCGCTCCGCCATAGCCGATCAGGCCGCTCATCCCGACCGCGTTTGGGTTGTCGTACTCGAGATATTGCTTGCCGCGGAACGCGTAGCCGACCGGCGCCTTGAGCTTCGTTGCGAGGGCGACGAGGTCGTCGTGCGCATTACGGCAGCCGTCGCCGCCGAAGATCGTCACGCGCTCAGCGGCGTCGATCATCGCTGCCAGCCGGCGCAGGTCAGGGTCTGCGGGGCGCAAGATCGGTGCGTTGACACGTACGACCGGGTCCAGCGTGCCCGATACCTGCGCGACCGCGACGACGCCCGCGATCACGATGATCGGAGCGCCCTCCTTGCGCGCGTCGATCATCGCGTTGATCAGGTGCGTAACCCCGGGGCCCGCGGTGCCGCAGATCGCAACGGGGTCGTTCGTTAGATAGGCGTCGGCCACGGCCGCGAAGCCGCCGTACTCCTCGTGCCGGACGTGAATGAATTCCACGCTGCCGTTGCGCCGCAGCGCGTCGATCGTCGGGTTGAGCGCATCGCCGACGATGCCGTAGCAGCGGCGCACGCCCGCGGCCTGCAGCAGTTCCCACAAGGCATCGGCAACGTTCTTGCTCATCGCTCTCGCCTCAACATCCCTGACGTATCACTCGATTTTTCCACGTTGAGCGCGCCGGGGCTTGCACGTTCGAGTCGCTTTCGGTGCTTGGCCCCGACCGAATGTACAACAGGAGCGACGAGAGCGATTCCTGATTAGTGGCCGACGCCCAACAAATAGAGCAGAAGTATTAGGCCCAGCGGCATCCCGAGCAGCCAAAAAAGAATGAGAATCATGATGGTGTCCTTCGTGCGGGCGGAGCGTAGAACGGCTTCCGCGTGCGGTAGTGTGTGAGGGTCATCGGTTCGCCCGAAGCGGCCCAGCCGCCGATGACGGTACCGATCAGTCCGATGAGGATCGCAGCTAGGCCGGTGAGCGCCGTCGCTCGAGCAGCTTCGGGTGACGCCGGTGAAGCGACCGCGGCACCGGCTACGGTCACGAGGCCTCCATACCAGCCGCCGAATGCACTTCCCGAACCCGCTGCGAGCATGACGATAAGGAGTGGAAGTGCGATGAGCCACGCGACGGCCGCATGAAGAATCGATGGTTCGGCATAACGGGCACCGGCAATTTTCGCGGCTACCCAACCACCCGCGGCGAACGCGAAGAACGACGCGATGACGGCCATTGCGACGTCGAGCCGCG
>Ga0302326_10002859_pt1 | contig 41492 bp, 19 predicted proteins | sample Palsa_T0_3_FD_202264 | JGI IMG/M metagenome (GOLD analysis project Ga0302326, IMG submission 202264) | Peat permafrost microbial communities from Stordalen Mire near Abisko, Sweden - Palsa_T0_3 | ecosystem: Environmental > Terrestrial > Soil > Palsa > Peat permafrost | place: Sweden: Abisko... | reverse complement strand
ACAGGGAGATTGCACGCAGGCTCTGGAGAGTCTAGGTGCGCTCTATATGCGAGGAGCGGAGGTGGACTGGGAGGCATTTGACAGGCCCTACGCACGCCGCAGAGTTCCTTTACCAACCTATCCGTTTCAACGCCGGCGTTACTGGGTGGATGGCGCCCGCTTTCCGGGATCTCCCGCATCCGCGGTGGAGGATGCGCATGAAATCAAGGCTCGACCGCTCGATGATCCGGCGGATTGGTATTACGAGGTTTCGTGGCAGCAGCGGGCAGCTAGCGGTGGATCGAGCAATGAAGTAACAAGGCGCTGCCTCATTGTGTCGGATGGCGGCGATCTGGCTGCCAGGTTGACGGATCGTATCCGGCAACTCGGCGGCGAAGCGATTTTGGCGAACTCACCAGATGCTGTTGGCGCTGCGCTGCTGGACGAGCAGTTCGATTTAGTCCTCCATGTTGCGGCTGCGGAGAATGGTTCCGACCCTGTCGATTGCAAGGGTGGTCCTTCCGTTGCTGTTGAGGGTAGCTGCATTTCGAGAATGCTTGAGACCGCCAAGGCAATCCTTAGCAAGGAACAGAAGGCACGTCTATGGATCGTCACCGCAGGAGCCCAGTTCGTCGCTCGTCAGTCTTCGGTTAATTTGGAACATGCTCCGCTCTGGGGTTTTGGCAGGACCTTCGCGCTCGAACATCCTGGGTCGTGGGGAGGTTTGGTGGATCTCGATCCAAACGCTTCCATGAGTGAGAGTGCATCCGGCGTCTTGTCCGCGATCGAGAGGAGCGATGGAGAAGACCAAGTTGCTTTCCGCAATGACAAGCGATATGTTGCTCGTCTAAAGCGCGTTCTGGTGCCTTCTGGCGTCTACTCATCCTTCTCTCCCGACAAGAGCTACCTGATTACCGGAGGGCTGGGCGGGTTGGGGCTGGAGACCGCGGCATGGATGGCCAGTCGCGGCGCAGGGACTTTGATTTTGTTGGGCCGAAGCGCTCCATCGCAATCGGCCACAGAGGCGATTGAAGCCCTCCAGCGCGACGGTGTACGGGTGGGGATTTTCGCGGCGGATACGGGCTCCATGGCTCAGATGGAAGAGGTGTTTCGGAGAATTCAGGAGACTCTTCCAGCGCTTGGCGGGGTCATCCATGCGGCGGGTATTCTCGACGACGGGATCATCGCGCAACAGAAATGGGAGCGCTTCCAAAATGTGATGGCCCCCAAGGTGAACGGAGCATGGAATCTTCACCGGCTCACGGAGGGGATGCCGCTGGATTTTTTTGTGCTGTTCTCGTCCGTCGCTTCTCTGACCGGGTCAGCTGGCCAGGCGAGTTATTCAGCCGCCAATGCCTATCTGGACGCTCTGGCTCACCAGCGCAGAGCCCGCGGATTGCCGGCGCTATCCATCAACTGGGGCGGCTGGGCGAATACCGGAATGGCGGCGCGAGTGACGAGTCAAAGCCGGCGCCAAACGGAGTTCCAACTGATGTTACCCGACAGGGCGCTCGCCGCTATGGGACAAGTGCTTCTCACGACATCGGCGCAGATCGGCATTGCCGCGATCGATTGGGCCATGCACAAGTCTTTGCATGGGAGTCAGCCGTTCTTCAGCGACCTTCCGGCTAAGACGGCCGAGGTTGGCGTCGCTGGAAAGAGCGTCCGCCAGACAAGAGAACAGCAGCTGCATGAACTTCTGTCCGCACCATTGGACAAGCGTCACCACCTCCTGGTCGGAAACCTTGTGGAGACGCTTGCGCCCACGCTCGGCGTTGAGACTCACACAATCCATCCATCCAGACCCATCACCGATTATGGGCTGGATTCTCTGATGGCCCTTGAGTTTCGCAACCGCATCAACTCGGATTTCAAGGTCTCGATTCCGGCGGTTCAGCTACTGCAGGGCCTTAGCCTCGAAGAGGTAGCGGCGCGGATCGAAAGAGACCTTCCTGAGACTACAGCGCATGAGTCCAGCGTGGCGGCGCCCATCCAGGAATTTGAATTTCCATTGTCACTCGGACAACAGCATGAATGGCTCGGCCATAAGTTAATGCCGGGCTCGGCTCCCAACAACATAGGGCTAGCGGCCAGGGCTCATCCCTGCCTGGACTGGCCGGCCTTTGAACGGGCGGTTGCTAAGTTGATGGATCGGCACGCGGTATTGCGCACGGTTCTCTTCGAGAACGACTTAGGCATCCCGATGCAGCGGATCCTGCCATCGTCTCGTCCAGACGCGATGCTGATTGACGCCAGTTCGCTGAGCGACGAGGAGATCAAGGAACGGATTCTTCAGGATTTTCGCCAGCCTCTGGCTCTGGACAAGCCGATGTTCCAGGCGTCTGTTTACCGCCGCGGCACGGAAGATGTGCTTTTCCTGAAGTTGGACCATATCATCCTCGATCACTGGTCTGTAGGCCTGTGCGTGGAAGACCTTAGAAAAATCTATGCCGCCGAACTTACCGGAAGCCAGCCGGACCTGGTGCCGCTGAAGGGAGAGTACCGGGAGTTTGTGGAGTGGGAGAGCAATTTCGTTAACGGACCTGAATCGGACAAGCTATGGGAGTATTGGAGGCGGAAGCTGGCCGGTGAATTGCCAGTCTTGAAGCTTCCGTCTTCGCGGGAACGGCCGGCTGTTCTGGTTTCGTGTGGGAGGGCCATTCCACTTTCCCTCACCCCAGAACACTGGGTAAGCATTCAGCGGATTTCAAAAGAATACCGAGCGACGGGATACTCGATTCTTCTGGCTGTTTTTCAGGTGCTGCTGTATCACTATACCGAACAAACGGACATCGTGATTGGCACCTCCGTATCCGGACGCGAAGACCCGAGATGGGCAAATACGGTCGGGCTTTTTATCAATGTGCTTCCCTTGCGCTGCGATCTTTCGGGTAATCCGAGGTTCAGCGACTATCTTGTTCGCTCGCGTGACACGGTTTGGGAAGCGCTTGAGCATCAGGCGTTTCCATTGTCGTTGCTGCTGACACGGATACGGCAGCGGCGTAGCCTGGAGCGAATCCCGATCTTTCAGGCGTTTTTCAACTTTCTGACAGACCGTTCCGGCGCCCTGCGCCCACTGTTTATGGGAGTTCAGGATCGCAGCGTCGACTTTGGACATTCCATGCTGCATTACTTCATGGTTGTGGCACAACAGGAGGGAAGGCTTGAGATTTCCATCCAACTGGCCGAAGTGGATGGTCAGTTGATCGGATTTCTCAACTACAACTCCGATATCCTGGATGCGGACGTCGCTGAAAGGATGGCATCCGATTACTGCCGGCTACTCGATATCTTGATTCGCGATCCATATATGCCAATTGACGATTTTCAGGTGGGGACCTCGGGAGGCACATCGGCCCGCGAGGAGATCGTTTTCTAGAGCAAAACCACGATAACCGTGCCCCGAAAAGCTCTGTTCAGGGTATTGATTTCTTACGGAAATCAATACTTTGCGGATTCGGCCTTGGGTACATCTATCGTGATTTTGCTATGGCGTACTCCGGGATGATTTTCAGTGTAAGAGAAGCCTGATTGCGTCGTGATCGACATTCCATTTGCCGGAAAAAACCAGAATGCTTCCGGGGATGATCCAGTGTGCGGGCTGGAAACGGGCAAAATTTACTGGAATATCTAAGCTCCCGATCGGAACTAATCTCGAAAATTCGGGTTTCCGCTGGTGACCGCTATTCGCTCCACCGACGGGCCTGCTCTGGCACCGGATGGATCGGGGTCCCAGAGGCGGACGGGGTATTGGCGCGGACGAGATCGCAGCCTGTGGCTTGGAGCAGAGAACCTCGCCCCGGCGAGTCCAGGTGCGCCACTGAGAGGGACAATGAAACCCCAGACTTACCTGCTTGGAATGCGCTCTACCTGGTCCATGCTGATTCTTTTGACCTTGGGACAGGGAAAGCTGTTTGCACAACAGCCCACACCGTCAGGACAAGAATGGCCGCAGAACAATCCGTATAATCAGCAGTTTGCGCCGCAGTACACGCCCCAGTACCCACCGGGCCAGCAACCAGGTTACGGGCAGCCCGCTTATCCGTCCCCTCAACCCTACGGCCAGCAGCCCGCCTATGCACTACCGCAGAATAATCAGCCGCCCGACATTCAACAGTCCTACCAGGACCCCGCCCAGCAATACGCGCAACAGGATTATGGACAGGGACAGCCTCCGGCGCAGGCGCTCAACACAGAGCAACTGGAACAGCTGGTCGCCCCTATCGCCCTCTATCCGGACACTCTGGTAGCGCAGGTGTTGGCTGCCGCGACCTACCCGGCTCAAGTGGTGGATGCCGACCATTGGCGGCAGGGACAGGGCTATGCCTCACCTGACCAGATTGCTGCCGGAGCGGACGCACAAACCTGGGACCCGAGCCTCAAGGCGCTCACTGCATTTCCTCAACTGCTGGCCGAGATGGACCGGAACCTGCGCTGGACCATCGCCCTGGGCAACGCGTATTACAACCAGCCGCAGGATGTATTGGACGTGGTGCAGGTCATGCGTCAGCGCGCTCAGGCGGCTGGAAACCTGCAGAGCACTCCACAGGAAGCCGTAAGCGACGACCAAGGCTATCTCCAGGTGGCTCCGGTCAATCCGCAGCTGGTTTACCTGCCGGCCTATGATCCGTGGACCGCCTACGGACAGCCGATTCAGCCCTACCGAGGATTCTCGCTGGTTGGAGTTCTGGAGTCCTTCTTCGGTTCGTCGCTTGGCTCGTCTTTCGGTTCGGGCGCAGTTCGCTTCGGGCTGGGAATCGCCATGTCGGCCTTCAGCCACACCAGCTTTGGATGGCTGGGCTGGGGCCTCGATTGGCTAACCCACTCCCTGCTCTTCCATAACTCGAACTACTATTCGCACAGCACCACCGTGGCAGACTGGGGACTTCCGCATGGCGGACCGCGCGCAGGATTCCCGCGCGGAGCAATGGCCGTCCGGCAGTCCGGAGACTCCTTCCGGCCACAAGGCGGTTACTCCAGGCCAGACGGATTCTCAAACGGCCACAGCGCCTACAACGGCTATAACCGGCCTTCTGGACAAGGGTATGTGCGGCCAGCGGACAGATATGCGGAAAACCGACCGGCACAAAGCTCCTACCGCGGCTATCCATCGCCTGGCGCTTCCTACGCTCGTCCACCGACAGAAGCTTACAACCGCGTCCAGCCGCAGTTAAGCAGGCCGCAGCCTTACAGCCGTCCTGCCCAGGGATACGGTTCCGGCTTCTATCGAGCGCCGGCCAACAGCTTCGCACCGAGATCGGGCACCGCCTACAACACTCCACTGCAGCCTTACCGCTCGCCGTCAGCAGGTAGTCCGCAACGCGGCGATTTTGCAGAGCGGTCTTCAGGATACGGTGCAGGCAAGGGTTTCGACGGCTATTCCGGCAAGCAACCGAAGTCGGGAAGCTTCCATCTCTTCGGAGGCGGTCACGAGCCCAAGAGCTTCAGCGGGGAAAAGAAGTTCAGCAGTCGCCACTCTGGAGGAGGCGGTCATTCCGGTGGTCACAGCGGCGGCAAACACCACCGGTAAGGCCGTAGCTCTCAAAAGCAGTCTGATTTACCGGATGCGCCCCGGCGTTGAACCGGCGCGAGTGCTTCAGCACACCGACAGTCTGCTCCCATTGAAATCGCCTCTTCTTCACGCATAGGATCTCTCTACAGATTCTGCCCAACTCGCCGTTAGCGGATAAGCCTGCAAACTCCGCGGGCAAAGTATCCTGAATGACAATCTAGGAATTCGCGATCATGACGAACACTTGGGCTCCGCCTGCCCTCTGGGTAGGACTGGCGCTGGCCGCGGAAGGATCATAAGCGAGTTCTTTAGGAAGCAAAGCTTTTGTGGGATTCGAACTCTGTTGGATGATGAGGTTTAGGGTACAGAGGAACACCGACTTGGCGGTAACGGCTAAAATGCGAAAACATGGATAGGGAGGATTGCGCTTGCAGAGGTACTTACTGATTGCGGTGGGAGGAGCGCTAGGCTCCATAGCCCGATTCTGGGTCGGTTCGACGGTGGCCAATCGTTTTGGAGCGAAATTTCCCTATGGGACTTTTGTCATCAACATCACGGCTTGTCTCATTATCGGATTCTCGCTAACATTTCTGGCCAAGCGAACTGAGTTGAGCGCCGCTTGGAGGTTCCTGATACCCATAGGTTTTGTTGGCGCCTACAGCACTTTTTCAACCTACGAGTGGGAGACGCTTTCGACCATCCGGAGTGGCGCATTTCTCCTTGCTGCTCTCTATGTTTTCGGGAGCCTCATTCTGGGGCTCGCGGCCGTATGGCTCGGCGCTCTGCTTGCCGAGATCTTGCCTTGACTCGAACGCCTTGTCTCGCAGCGAAGGCTGCATTTCCGACGGAGGACCTATGCTGACTGCTGGAAAAGCATTGAAAGTTTCCATTTATTTGAGTGAGGGATCGACGCATCACGGCGTTCCAACCTATTCCAGCATTCTCGACTTCCTCTTCTATCGCGGCGTTTCAGGTGCAACGGTCTTGAAGGGCATTGCGGGATTTGGCGCCGATCATCGCATGCATTCTGCCAGCTTTGTCGAAATATCGGACCACCTCCCGCTCAAGATCGAATTCATTGAGACGCGGGAAAAGGTCGACGAACTTCTTGGGAAGCTGGAGGAGTTGGCCGGCGGTGGAATGATCGAGATTCAGGAGACCATGGTGGCCAAGCCTGCGCATGTCGCGGAGAAAAAAAATCTACATCCGCCGACACACCTCAAGATCGAGGGCAAAGCCAAGTTGATGAGGATCTACATCGGCGAAGACGATCGATGGAAGGACAAGCCCCTGCACAAGGCACTTGTCGAAGCGATGCGGGCCAACGATATCGCCGGTGTCACTGTCTACCGCGGCATCCTTGGTTTTGGCGCGCACCGGCGAGTTCACAAAGACAAACCGCTGCACCTTTCCCACGATTGCTCGATCATGCTATCGGTAATCGATACGGAAGAGAAGCTCCAATCCTTCCTCCCGCTTGTCGATGAGATGGTGGAAGAGGGGTTGGTCGTCCTCTCGGACGTGGATATCATCAAATATTCGTATCGAGCCTTGGACATTGAATAACGGGATCGATTGAAGCAGTGTGAGGTCACTTCAGTGCAAGCGGAGGCTCGGCGATGAAGGAGCATTATCAAGCACGCATGTTACGCATCCATTTCGGCGAGGCTGACAAATGGCGTGACAAACCGCTGCATGAGGCGATTCTCGCCAAATGCGTGGAGCTGGGAATGGCGGGGGCGATTGTGTACCGGGGCATCGAAGGCTACGGCACGAGCACCAGGATTCGCCACACCAGCCTTTGGACTCTTTCGAAAGACGCTCCAATCATGCTGAGCGTCATCGACACGGAAGACCAGATCAACAAGTTGATTCCGTACCTGGACGAAATGGTCCAGGAGGGCCTGATAGCAATGTCCCGTGTTGAGGTTATTCGTTATTCCCGGAGCTCCGGCGAGTCGATCGAGAAGCTTGAAAGCTGAGTTCGCACAGCAACTCGTTCAATTCTCTCAAGATCGTTGCCACCTCGTCACCACGTCAACCGCATCAGCGAAGTAGCCTGCCGTGGAAGATTCGTGCCGATGGATATCTTGCCGTCGTGTACCTCGATCCATTCCGGCGAATGTAGAAGCTCAAGTTGTCCCGCCTCTTTCAACTGCGCATATCGCTCTGCCGTCGGTGTCTGCGGAGAACCCATCGCCTTCCATACGCTATACGAATTGCTATGTGTGTCGTCGATCCGATAGTGCTCCAGCAAAACTTTCTTCACTCCTGCCGGAATGCCCGCAATCGCCACTTGCACCGCGGCGCCATCCGCGGGCAAGTCATCATCATGGTAATTCCACAGCATCACTGCGGCTTGATGCTCGTCTTTTGTCGCAATGGCGTCCACATCCGGCGCATGCTTCACTCCCGCATTCAAGATGTCATCGAGCGGAATCTGCCCAGTACTGCTCGTCCTCACGCGCTCCCCGGACATCAACGCGGCCATCCGGAACACATTGAGCACCGGCTTATCCACCCCGTTCGTCGCCAGCGTGCGAAACCCTTCAAAATGCTGCTTTCCTTCAAACTCAAACGACCACGACAGCATCGCGAGCAGGTTCACTTTCGAGCGGTCTTGCAAATCGAACAGCGCTTTGATCGCCGCCGCCGTATAAGTCGCATACAGCGGCCCGTTACGGTACGCATTGGCCGGATTCACCTTCATCGAGCAAGCCGCGCATCCCTCGGGGTCTGCCTCACTCAGAACGATCGGCAGATGAATATACTGCGGATACTTCGCGACAATCCGAAAGCCCGCGTCGCTCGCCTTCAATTCATTGGCCAACCCCATCGTTACATGCCCGTCCACCACCGTCGGCCGGCCCTTGGGATGAAAGGAAATGAAATCAAGAGGAACTGACTTGCCATCCGCTGCGCTCTTGTCGTTCAGGCAATGTTGCAGGAAGTTATCCAGAAATGCAGCAGCCTTTTCCGAAGCCGGCCCCGTGCTTGCAGGTCCGCCTACCAGCGCGTTCGGCAGCGCCGCTCGAACTCCTGCCACCGCGTAGTCGTAAAGCTTGTAGTACTCCGCGGGCGTGCCATGCCAGTATGCAATATCTGGCTCATTCCAGACTTCGAAGTACCATGTGCTCACTTTCTCCTTTCCATAGCGCTCGACAAGATGCTCGGTATACTTTCGTATCAGCTCGCCCCACGCCGCATAGTCTTTCGGCGGGTTATTCGAGGCTCCGGAGATCGTGCTGGCTGGGTAATGCACCTGGTACACATCTACTCCGGGGACGGTCGCGGCAAGGTCCTTGGGCATAAAGCCAAGCTCCACCATCGGCCGTATCCCGGCTTTCTGGAATTCGTCGAAGGTCTGGTCGGTAATAGTGAAGTCGTACACCGGCCTTCCATTCGAATCCAGAGAGTAGACGTTCGAGGAGCTCCACTTCAGCTCCGCCACGCCATCTCCAGAAGTCAGCAGATGATGCGCGCGGATGTGCACCGGCACAGGGCTCAGGTCGTGCAGTTCACTCAGAAGTTGCTTGCCGTACTTCATCGTTGTGTAGTTCGACTCGTCGTAGCCGAACCAACTGTAGATCGGTTTATACGCACCCTGGGGCTTATCAAGGTCGACTTGAATCGATACTGGAGTCGACACAGGAGTCTGTGCCACCCCCTGCATCGCAGCGGTACAGATAAAGGCTATTAGAAGTATGCGCATCTGTGGTTGCCCCTTGTCGTTTAGAAATCGTATTGCAACGCGAATTGTATGTCGCGCGACGGAATCGAAGTTGAAGTGACGGCGCAGCACGACGAGGAAGCGATCGTGGAGCCAGGCGCGCTGAAGCTGGTCGTATTTGAAATGTTAAAGGCCTCCGCGCGGAAAGAGAGCGACGATTCGCAAGGCAAAACAAAATTCTTGAAGATCGACGCATCGTACTGCCGGTGCATGTCGGACTCCAATACGTTCGCGCGCACCGCTCCATAGGTATACTGCGAAGCCGCGATATAAGCTGTCGGGTCGAACCATTGCTTCAGCGCTTGGTAAAGATGTACGCCGTCCCAGACGCTGACAATTCTCTGAAAGTCAGTCAGCACTCAACAGGTCTTTCGAAAGCAAGATCGCTCGAAATGCAACGCCCCATGGCATGGTCATCCTGGCATAGGGCGTTGCTATGTTCCGATTGGTAGACCATCTCCGAAGAGGGGCCCCGTCTCAGCTACTCTGGCGTGATCTCGATCGCATTTACGAGCGCATAGTCGTGAATTGGCTGAAACTCGACTTCGATGATACCGTCGTTCAACGGCTCGATTCCGGAGAAGGTTTTAACCACTGAGTCATGGCCGGGTGAGGCCTCGCTAAGTATGTCGAAATTCCGCAACAGGGTGTGCCCATTGACAAAGACATCGAAGACTCGGCTGCCCGGGCCTCCGCTGACCAATTTGTCGCGACCGAAATAGCCCTCGGAAAAATAGAGCCTGATGCTGTAGGTCTTACCGTCGACAACCGGCAAATAGTAGCGAAATCGGCCATATCGCTCCCACTGGTAGAGCCGTGGCTGATCCGTGCCGACAGAAGCCAGCGCGCGTTGAAGCTGACTTCCTCCGGCAAAGTAGCGGTCGCTCAGCCAACTGACTCCGGTTGCGTCGGCATAACTGATCGCCGAGGCGCTGATGTGGACCGGCAGCATTTTCCCCGGAACGCCGCGGAATATCTCGACCGCACTCAGAAATGCCTGATCGTCTCCCGCGTCCAGGTGGATTGCCCCGTCGGCCCCCGGCTTGACATCGATCAGGACTTTGATCGCCGCCCTCCCTGTCCCCTCGGAATCGCAGACGATGTCGTATCTGTGCTGCTGGCCGTTGACGAGTACAAGCGCTCGATGCGCAGCAACTGCGGCGCCGGAAAGGTCGACGAAGAAAAGGTGTAGTTCGTAGCTGCCTGGAGCGACGGGAACGGCGCAATGGAAGTCGCCGGTCAATTCCCTTGCCAATATCTCGGGATCGCTCACGCCGGAGATGAGCTTCACGTCATTCTGGCGACGAGAGCCGCCATGGCAGTAGGAATCGGGAGACCAGACCTGCCCGGCATGGTCCACCCATTCCTGCCCCAATCCCAATCGGAACGCAAGAAGCGGCGCCGTTGCGAGTCCATGCGGATCGCCCAAGGCACGATCTGTTGTTCTCTGGTGGTGGCGGAGCAAAGCATAAGCGGAGACGACCAACAGAATGAGGAGAACCGCAAGAACCAGGCGCCAGTTTTGGCGCTTCGCCGGAATCGAAGCCTCTGGAAGAGACGAAATCTCCCTCGAAAGCGGCTCGCGGGCACTCGGAGCGGAAGTTGGCCTGAGAATATCCCGGACCACTTCCGGTTCCGAGACCAAGGGTTTGGACCCGTCCACTATTTCAAGGACCGGAGGAGGAGTTGTCGCCGCTCTTCGTTCATCGGCACTAAGTTTATGAAAAATTGGAACATAAGAGCCGATCGGGAGAGTAATACGTATGGGGTTCAAGCGGCCTTCGCCCTGATAGTAGTTCTCCAGGCGCTTGCGCAGGCTGTGCGCACTGACGCGCACGATCGGGTCCACTTGCGGATCAAATCCGGAGCGTCTGCCAAGCGCAGAAACAGCTATGTTGTACTCCTTGATCTCGTGGGCGAGACCTTTGAAGTAGCTTTCACAGATGTAGGAAAGGAATTTGCATAGGGCCGGAGCGCGCCGGAAGTTGGGCGACGCCAGGACGCGCTCAAGCTCCATCCGATTCTCTTGTTCCAGCGAATCTACTACCTGCTTCAGCAAGATCGACATGGGGGAACTTGTTTGAAGCTGGCCTTTCCGAGGGGCAGGTTTCAAACGCCCCTCAGTGTAACGAAAGCAGCTCCGGGCATTCAACCCGCGCTCGAATTCCGAAATTCCGAATCGCGACCGGCATAGAGCTACAAACAGATGTGTTCGCGCTACCGCCGGGTACGCGGGGCGATCACGGCAGACGGCATAATTCTACCGCGGGTCTCCGGCATACCTCCCCGGGGCGGATCGAGCTAACCTACCCGTAAATAATTCAAAGAATGATAGTTAACGGTTAACCAGGCAGACCTGGCGGTAAATTTACCCCTCTTAACTTCCAACTTATCGCCTACCGGGGTGAGGTTTGTACCGCGTAAGGACTTGGGCTGAAGCACGCTATGACTGACAAGGAGAAACCCGGCATCATGAAAACTGCGACAAGAGTGGAGTTTGAGCAGCGCGGGCAGGGAATCGAAGCCGGCAAAGGCAAGGATGCCTGGAAGCAGTTGCGAGCCGGGCTTTTGGTGACGACCGTTTGCCTGGTCTTCGGTTTGGGAGGACTGAAAAGCGCGGCACAGCCAGCGCCGAACTTTGGTCCAAACGTGATCATCATCGATCCGAGCGTGCCCTCGGCCACCATCAATTCGACGTTGGCCTCGCTGGCCGCGCTCGATGTGAACTCCCAGTTCATCACCAGCCGGTACGCAGTGCTTTTTAAGCCGGGTACCTATTCGGTGCAGGCCCCAATCGGATACTACGAATCGATCGCCGGCCTAGGAAGAGACCCGTCGGCGGTGGCCATCAATGGCTTCATCACCCCGAATTTTGGCGCCGTCGCGGAAAATCAGAACCTGACGGAAACTTTCTGGCGCTCAATGGAGAATATGACGTTCAACGTGGAAACCGACACCACGCAGAACGCTCCGCCAAATACCCTACAGTGGGGGGTCTCCCAGGGAACATCCTTGCGGAGGCTTTCCATCAACGGTTCGCTCCAACTCGGCGATTCGGGCAGCGGTTATTCCAGCGGAGGCTTTATCGCCGATACCGACGTCACGGGAATCGCGAGCTCCTCAACCCAGCAGCAGTGGTTCACGCGCAACAGTGTGCTCGGGGGATGGAACGGCAGCAACTGGAACATGGTCTTCGCGGGTGTGGAAGGCGCACCCTTCTCGAACTACCCAACCAATGCGTTCACGGTACTGCCGACAACTCCGGTTAGCCAGGAGAAGCCCTTTCTTTATCTTGGCGAAGAGGGTGGTTACCACGTTTTTGTTCCCTTCAAAAACTCGAACTCGGCGGGAGTCGACTGGCATTCGAGGCAGGAGCACGGCTATTCGATCCCGATTAGCCAATTCTTCATCGCCCAGCCAAGCAGTACACTCGCGGAGATCAACAAAGCCCTTGCTGACGGCAAGAGTCTTATTTTGACGCCGGGCATTTATCGGTTCTCCGGAAGCATCTGTATCACGCGGCCAGACACAATTGTGCTCGGCCTGGGATATGCGACGCTGGCGCCGAAGACGGGAACGCCGGCGATCACGGTCGCGGATGTCGATGGGGTTCGACTCGCGGGATTGGTCATCGATGCAGGTCCGGTCAACTCACCAGTACTGGTCCAACTCGGCGATCCGCAAAGCTGGAGGAAGGGCCACGAGTGGAATCCAACATCTCTCAATGACATCTTCTTCCGCATCGGAGGCGCTACGCCGGGCCTCGCCACCACATCCCTCGAGATCGATAGCGACGACGTGATCCTGGACAATATCTGGGCCTGGCGCGCCGATCACGGCAATGGAGTTGGCTGGACCGACAATGTCGCCGATCATGGACTTGTTGTCAACGGTGATTTCGTAACGGCATTAGGCCTGGCCGTTGAGCACTATGAGCAGAACCAGGTAGTCTGGAACGGCGAACATGGACAAACCATCTTTTATCAAAGCGAACTCCCGTACGATGTCCCGAGCGAGAGCGCGTGGATGCAGGGGACTACGGATGGTTACTCCTCTTATGCTGTCTCCGGTTGGGTCGGGGATCACCACGCCTACGGGCTCGGGGTATATTCGTACTTCGACCAGGGGATCGATATTGTTGAGAACAGCGCGATCGCCGTACCCGATGCGGACAATGTCTCCGTAACCCACGCAGTCTCGGTATTCATCGGTGGCAGCGGCTCCATTACCCATGTTGTGAACGACACAGGGGGATCGGTCGGCGGCACCTTTGGCTTGTCTTTCCTCCCGTCGTACCCTGTAACGCCCTGCACAAGCAACTGCCCGCAATTGCCGGAGGCGCCGAAAGGCCTTTCGGCAACGGTAGTATCTACGAACCAAGTGAATCTGGCCTGGGAGCCAAGCCCCAGTCCTCTCGTTCGCTGTAGCGTCTTTCGCAGCAACTCTCCCCTCTTCACCCCATCTGCTGCGAGCCAGGTCTATTCCGGCCTGGCCGATACCACCTATGCAGACACTTCCGCGAATCCGGGGCTGAACTACTATTACATTGTTGAGGCCGCTAACGATGCTGGATTTTCGGCCCCGTCGAACCTTGCCAGCGCGTCAACACCGAGCGCCGGCGGCCAGATCGCGACAGATGTTCTCGACATCAACACGGGAGGCTACGCCACGGGTGGAACTCCCAACTGGGTTGAGGATGAGTACTCGACCGGCGGACAGTGGGCTGGGTACAGCGGAGGGACAATTGATACTTCATTGGTTCCGAATCCGGCTCCGCAATATGTCTACCAGACGAACCGGTACGGGACGTTCAATTACGACATCCCAGGCTTCACTCCTGGATCGACATACATCGTTGACCTTCACTTTGCAGAGACCTATTGGACCAGCCCCGGCCAGCGGCAGTTCAATGTCGCTCTGAATGGGAAGCCTGTTCTGACGAATTTCGACATCGTCGGTGTGACTGGAGCAGAGTGGAGAGCGGTCGTCGAGTCGTTCCTCACAACTGCCGACTCCACCGGATACATCCACCTTGCGTTCACAACGGGCAACGCGGATAATCCTCAAATCAATGGCATCGAGATTGGCGCCCCGTGCACGACCGGTTGCGCGAAGCAGCCAATCGCTCCAACGGGGCTCAAAGCCAAGGATATTTCCGCCAGTGAAGTCGATCTTTCGTGGTCTGCCAGCACCACACCCGGCGTAAGCTACGTCATCTACCGGAGCCAGTTGGTCGGCACGACGATACTCGCTCCTCAAATCATCGCGTCGGGTGTGACGGGGACTGCGTACGCAGACGTCAGCGTAAATCCGGCTACCAGTTATGGCTACTCCGTTGTGGCCATCGATCCGGCCGGCCTGTCGACGGCAAGTGACATTGCTAGGGCAAGCACACCCAGCGCAGGTGGAGCGATAACGAATACGCTCATCGCCATCGATGCCGGCGGCGGCGCGGTCGCCGAAGCAGCCGAGGGTGCGCAGGCTGCATTTAATTGGCTAGCCGATCAGGACTTCACGGGCGGCGCGCCTACTTCTACCGGTTCGGCCATCAACACATCCCTCGTTCCCAACCCTGCGCCGCAGGCGGTATATCAGACCAACCGATACGGAGCGACGACCTATACGATCCCTGGTCTCACCCCAGGTGGCACGTATATCGTCGATCTGCACTTCGCGGAGACCTACTGGACCGCACCTGGTCAGCGTCTCTTCAACGTCTCCATCAACAACAAACAGGTGCTCAACAATTACGACATCTTTGCTTCGGCTGGGGCTGAATATACAGCAACGGAGCAGTCGTTCTACACAACTGCAGACAGCACCGGCACGATTACCATCAACTTCGCGGTCGGCGGGGCAGACAATCCTCAAATCAACGGCATTCAGATCGGGACGCCTTAGTGTCGATACACGAATCCACTCATAGCGCCGTCGGGCATCGACATCGCCAGCCCGGCTGCATTTCGCAGGAGGGCGAGGCATGACCCTCAATCGGTTCATTGTGGCGGTAACTGTGCTGGCTGCCATGGTCGCTCTCGGGCAATCAGCGGTCGCAGGCTCAGGTATATAACACGACCTGGAGCGACGAGTTCAACGGCGCTTATGGTTCACCTAACACCACCAACTGGTCCATGGAGACGGGTAACAACGACGTGTGGGGGAAAGACGAACTCGAATATTACTGCCAAAAGCAAGACCTCCGCACCAATCCGAAATCCGATCAGGATGCTTCAGGCGTCTCGAATCCGTTCTGGCTCCCAGGGGCGGGCTAACGACCGTACCTACCGTTACGCGGCACCTTATACGCTATGGCATTTGTTATCAGTAATATACAAGAACCGTTAGAACTCCCTCCTAACGTTGTCAGTCGTTCCGCCAACGGCATAAGGTGTTGTCCGACTAAGGAAACCTTAATCAGGAAGACATGAAAAAGCGATTCATCCAAACATCTTAGGAGGAAGAGATGACGCCAAACAGTTTGTCGCTTTACCGTGCAAGACCGATAACAAGTCGGGGCTGCTCCCGGTTGATGGTCGGCGCAATCGCTGTTCTTTGTGTCTGGATATGGTTTGCGGGGGCGTTTGCAGGCGCTCAAAGTGATCGCGGCAGCGTGTCGGGAACTGTCACCGATCCGTCTGGCTCGGGAATCACGGGGGCCAGCATAACCATCACCAATACTGCGATGGGCACTCAGAACTCCACCGTCACAACCGGCGTGGGAGAATACACCATCCCGGAATTGCCTGCGGGCATCTACTCGGTCACGGTGGTTGCACCCGGCTTCACCACGCTGGTACGCAACGGAATCACCGTTTCAGTTGGAGAGACGGCACGTGTCGACCTGAGACTTGGTGTCGGGCAAGGCTCGACGACAGTTACGGTAACGGAAGATGCTCCTCTGCTCCAAATCGATAGCCCTCAGAACAATATTGAGGTCTCCACGAAAGACATGAATGAGCTTCCGTTCAACGTCGCCGGCATCGGATCTGTACGCGACCCGATGAGTTTTGCCGCGTTGGCGCCGGGAACGATCGTGGGCGGCTGGAACGATATCCACATCAGCGGCTCGCCGGCAACGACGTACCGCGTCCTTATGGACGGCCTGGACGACACCTCGGCGGTCAAGGGAGCCATCTCGGACGAAAACCAGCCCTCGGTCGAATCGCTCGCCTCACAATCCCTCCTGGTGAACAACTATTCGGCGGAATTCGGCCAGTCGGCGGGCGGAATCTTCGACTACACCTCGAAATCCGGAGGCAACAGGCTCCACGGCACGGCCTTCAACTACCTTGAGAATGAGGATCTGGACGCCGGACAGCCCTTCAACTACACCAACGACAACCCCGCTGACCCCTATGCAAAGGCTAACCCCGTGCAGCGGCAGCTTGATTTTGGCGGCTCTTTGGGCGGACCGGTGGTGATTCCTCACCTCTACAACGGCCACAACAAGACCTTCTTCTTCTTTGCCTACGAGGAGTACCACAACACCCAAACTCTCAACCTAGGAACCATCACTGTTCCCACGATGGCCTATCGCAATGGCGATCTGAGCTCTCTACTGCAGGGTCCCATTATCGGTTCCAATGGACAGCCGGAGGTGGATTGCCTGGGCCGTCAATTGATCAATGGTGCGGTTTACAATCCGAATTCGAATTCGACGTGCCCGGATGGTACGACGGTCCGCAATCCATTCCCGAACAATTTCATCGGCGTGCCCAGCACCTGGGATCCGGTGGCACAGGCGATTCTTCCCTTCATCCCTACCCCGTCGGGAGCCACTGCCGGCGCGCTAAACAACAATTACCCGAATATTCAGCCGAACAACAAATACCAGTACCTGACGAGCATCAAGATCGATCACTCGATCGGCGAGAAATGGCACATGTCGGGTTATTACATCCATGAGGTTTCCAACAAGGACAATGCGGCTGACGGCATTAACGGCACGGCAGCCTCGACACGGTGGAACACAACCCCCGCCCCGCAGGCGTATTTCAATTTGGACTTTACAGCCACCCCGAGGCTTGTGCTCCATGGCGGATTCGACTATACGAGCCACAATGCCGCGCAGGATTCAGCGGTGCAAAACTTCAAGGCGTCGAGTATTGGGCTGAACACGGCGGCGAATATGCCAGGCGGCGCTGCGAACACCTTCCCGATCATCAGCGGGCTCACCACCAACCGTCAAACAGTTCCTAATTTGGGAGTAAACAACGCTCCGTTTATCGACCACAACGAGTATTACACTTCATCCGCGACCTGGATCCACAGCAGCCATACGTTCAAATTTGGCGGCGATTTTCGTCATCAGAGGTTTGGCACTCACAACGACCTATCCGCCGGAAGTTACGGCTTCAGTCCCTCTCAGACGTCTCTGCCGTCCACTCAGGGCAACTTCCCCAATGGCACCAGTCTCGGCGATGGCTTCGCGAGCTTCGCTCTTGGCCAGTTGGCGGGAGCAAACATCGGCAACGATAACATCCAGTGGTTTCACCGTAACGAGTCCGGGTTTTACGCGACGGATACCTGGAAGATGACGCACAAAATTACGCTGAACTATGGACTGCGCTGGGATTTAGAACAGATGCAGCACGAAGAATACAATCGGGAAACTCAATTTGGTCCGACCGTCGTGAATCCGTCGGCTGGCGGCCTGTTGGGAGGTACCGAATACGAAGGGTATGGGGCCGGGCGTTGCAACTGCATTTACGAGAAATTCTATCCCTGGATGATTCAGCCTCGCCTCGGCTTCAATTATGCACTGAATGCGAAGACCGTGCTCCATGCGGGGACCGGGCTCTACTCCGGCCAACAACTCTTCATGAATGAAATCGGCTACAGCAACCAGGGATTTGGCTTCAACCAAGCGTTCCTGAACAGCCCCTCGTATGGCCTCTCCGCCGGCCAGTTTGCCAATGGCATACCGTACTCCGCGTCAGCATTGACGGCCACCGACTTCGACCCTGGCGCATATCCGGGTCCGGGCTCGATCCAATCGCCTCCGAATTTTACGGTTCCAAACAACGGCCGTCCGGCGCGTTTTTGGCAAACGACCGTTGGGTTTGAGCGTGAAATCGCCAAGGATCTGTCGGTTGAGGCATCTTTCATCGACAACCGTGGTGTTTGGCTTGAATCGGACGGCCTGTTCGTGGTCAACCAACTCCCCGTAGCAACCATTGCGAAAGCCGGTTTGGACGTGACAAACCCGGCCGATCAAGCTCTTCTAACGTCGTCGATCTCGTCTCCCGCCGTCGCTGCGAGAGGATTCAAGGCGCCATACGCCGGCTTCCCGTCCGGTCAAACCTTGGCTCAGGCGTTACGGCCATACCCGCAATTTGGCAATATCGGCGACCAATACGAGCGCGATGGCAATACCTGGTACGACTCGCTTCAAGTCAAGGTTACCAAGCGGATCAGCAAAGGACTGTCCGGCGGCCTCGGTTACGCCTGGTCGAAGGATCTAGGAACAGTCTCCAGCACTGGGACTTACACCACATCGATACCGATCCAGGATCCCACCCGTCCACCCAAGAGCCAAAAATCCTATTTGGCCATCGACCAACCGCAGATGGTCAACTTTTACTTCAGTTATGAGTTGCCGAAATTCGGCTTTGCGCAAAACGGCTGGAAGGCTGCCTTGTTGACGGGCTGGACAACCGACGGCATCTTCCACTACCAGAGCGGTTTCCCGATTCAGGTGCCCAATGCGCAGCCAACTCCGATACCCGGTACGTCACAGTCATTCTATCTGAGTAACGTGACGTTTACGTCGAGCAACAATGGAAATAGCGTCTTTGCGAATCGCGTTCCTGGCCAGAAGCTCTTCTTGCACAGCCTGAATCAGCACGATCCCGCCTACGCTCTCACCCAGCCTTTTCTCAACGCTGCTGCGTGGGCAAACCCGACCCCAGGGACCTACTCCACTTCCAAGCCGTACTTCGGCGATTACCGTGGCCCGAGACAGCCCGCCGAACAGTTGGGCGTTGGCAAGGCTTTTACCCTCAAGGAGGGAGTGAAATTCTCGCTTCGCGCGGATTTCTTCAATGTCTTTAACCGCTGGGTATATCCCAACCTGAACAATACGGGCAATTTTGAGCAACCTGCTCAATATAACGGTAACGGAAGCATTGCTAACGGCTTCGGCTATCTGGGGAACAGCCTCTCCGGCGCGGGCGGAAACTTCGCTCCTAGAAGTGGTGAGTTTGTAGCAAGAATCCAGTTCTAAGCGTTCATTCAAATGAAATTCCAACCAACAGGCCAGATTAAGTCATCTGGCCTGTTAACTTGCAAGGGCGTATTCTTGGCAGACGGTAAGTGGCGCGATCAGCATTCAAGGAATTTATGATCTGGCTTCTCGCACTCCAACTCGCAGTCGGCCCAGTGCAACATTACGAGAACGCGAAGCAGGATTTTGCCCAACGGAAGTTCGACGAAGCTGTCAGCGAAGTCAATGCAGCTCTCCATGCGAGCCCGTATATGGTTCCAGCCCTGGTTCTCAAGGCCAGGCTGGCCGCGTTTGCGCATCGTCCGGATGTTGCCAAGAGCTGTCTCATCACGGCCGTCACGGCCGATCCAACATACGAGGAAGCGCAATTCTTTCTCGGGTTGTTTTACTACAACAAAAACGATTTCAAAATGGCGATTTCGCCGCTTGAGAAAGCCCAAACGCTCTCTCCCAAAAGTCCCCTGCCGGTGTTCTATCTTGCCATGACGCACGAAGCTATTGGAGATGCAACCCAAGCGTCGGACCTCTATCAGCAGGCCGAGAATCTCTCTCCGGAGAAATCGCCGCAAAGCGCAGAGATTCTCCTTGCATACGGGAGGTTCCTGCTCACACAGGGTCGAACCCAGGACGGTATCGAAAAGATTCGACAGTCCATTCAAGACGACCCTGACTCTCGTGAAGCGCATTATGAATTGGCGAAGGTATTGGAACAAAAGGAAGATTTGAAGAACGCCGCACTGGAAGCAGAGCGAGCCCTGACTCTGCCACAGCTGAGCACCTACGATGCCCAGATTCATTTTCTCCTATCGAGAATCTATAGGGATTTGAAACAACCGGATCTGGCGAAGGCCAATTTGGAGAAATTCAAAACAGATCCTAAAGACATCACTCAGGGAAGCGGGGAATTGCAAGTGACTCCTTACAGATAAGCGGAGGAATGCGTGAACTCACCGATGACGTACGCGCATACGCCGCATTCCATAGTTAACGCAGTTCCTATCATCCGAGAGGTTATGGCGCAATCAATGACACGCTTCCTTCCTATTGTCTGGCTCGGACTATCTATGACCTGCCTTGGAACGATGGCTGCGCGGACCTCGGAGAATCCCTTCGTCTCGGTCAACGATGTTACGTGGACGGAGTTGGGGCACAACGAGAACGACTCGATGCCGATTGGCAATGGCGATCTTGCAGCCAATGTCTGGACCGAGGAAAACGGCGACCTCATGCTGCTTGTGGCTAAAGCCGATGCGTGGGCGGAGTTGGGCAAGCTTGTGAAGCTTGGCCGCGTGCGGGTCAAGATCGAGCCCAATCCGTTCGCGGGCGGAGCGGATTTTCAGCAGGTTCTGCGCTTGGAAAACGGCAGTATCGAGATCAAGAGTGGCGCGAATGTGGTGATGGTGTGGGTTGATGCAAATCGCCCGGTAATTCATGTCGAGGCAACGTTGGAGCATCCGGCGATGATGCAAGCAAGGCTGGAACTGTGGCGTACCAAGACCCATCCCTACAATGAGTCGTCGCCAGACAAAGGCGGTTTGTTTGAAATGGGGGACCATGCGATTCCACTCGATTTTGAGGCAGACACGGTTCTCCCTGCCAGCGCAAACCAAGTCACCTGGTATCACTTCAATTCGTCCAGCATCTACCCGATTGTGTTGGAGCAAGAGCATTTGCAATCGCTTTTGCAAAAGTATCCAGATCCTTTGCTCCATCGTTGTTTCGGAGCAACGCTGACCGGACCTGGATTGATTAGCAACGATGACCATACTCTGAAATCGGCTGCGCCAGGTCGAAGTTTGAGGCTCGACCTCATCGGCCTCACCGAAACAGGAGCAGCTTCACCCGCGGATTGGAAGGCCGATGTGGATTCGTTGATCAAGAGAGTGAGCGCAGTTCCGATTGATTCCGCTCGCGCGGCGCATCGACAATGGTGGCAGGATTTCTGGAACCGGAGTTGGATTCACGTCTCTGGAACAGAGGATGCGACCAAGGTTTCGCAGGGTTTCATCATGCAGCGTTACATGATGGCCGCTTCTTCGCGCGGCACATTCCCGGCGAAATTCAATGGAGGTCTCTTTACTGTTGGGCACGACATGCCGGCTCATGTAGAATCGACCAACAAAGATCACAACCCGGATTTTCGGACGTGGGGAAGCTCGTATTGGAACCAGAACAACCGGCTGCTTTACTGGCCGCTCATCGAGACGGGCGATTTCGATTTGCTCAAGCCGTGGTTCGATATGTATGTGAACGCATTGCCGCTGGTCAAGGATCGCACCCTGGCTTACTTTCATCATGCAGGCGCGGCATTCATAGAAACGGGCTATTTCTGGGGCCTGCCCAATCTCAACGATTTTGGCTGGGACAATCCGACCACTGAATTGAAAAGCGAGTGGATGCGGTATCACATTCAAGGCACGCTGGAAGTGATCTCGCAGATGCTGGACGAGTACGACATCACGCAAGATGCGGAGTTTGCACGCAAGGACATTCTCCCCTTTGCCGACGCCATCGTGACTTACTACAACCTTCATTGGCAGCGCGGCGAGGACGGAAAAATCAAATTCACGCCCGTCCAGTCTTTGGAAACCTATCAAAAAATCGTGGTTAACCCAACGCCGGATATTGCGGGACTCAAACAGGTGCTGACGCGGCTTCTAGAACTGCCTGCCGCATGGACGCCGCCTCAGCAAAGAAGTGTCTGGAGCAAAGAACTCGCCGACCTGCCAGCCATTCCGATTGGCAAGACCGCGAACGGAAAACTTCCGCCGTTCGGTGTGGGCGATCCCGACGGCAAGCCGACGATTCTTCCAGCCAAGAGCTATGGCAAGACGAGCAACGCAGAAAATCCCGAGCTCTACGTGGTCTTTCCATATCGCCTTTATGGCGTAGGCAAACCCGATCTAAATCTAGCTCTGAACACGTTTGCCGCACGACGCTTTCCGTGGGACGTTTGCTGGGGCCAGGATGGCCCGCAATCCGCTGTGTTGGGACTGACTGCCGTGGCGAAGAAGGCCGCTGTCGACGAATTTACCGACTATGGAGATGAGCGCTTCTCCTGGTTCTGGAAAGCGGGTGGCGATTGGATACCGGATCTCGACGACGGTGGCACAGGAATGATCACACTGGAATCGATGCTGATGCAATATGACGGCAAACGCATCCAACTTCTTCCCGCGTGGCCCAATGATTGGACTGCGGACTTCAAACTGCACGCACCCTATCGAACCACTGTAGAAGGACATGTGGAGAACGGCAAAATCACCAACCTGAAAGTGACCCCGCAATCCAGAGCCAAAGATGTGGTTCCCGTTTCGTCGGATGGGCGGTAGAGGCTTGACGGCCAAATCTCGACAGCACACTACGCTTGCTCCCGCTCACGTCGTGATGCTAGTGGCGATGATGCTTGTCGTTGTCTCATCGTCTCGCGCTTTCGCACAAGATCGCGGATCACCGTGGACCGGAACGTGGGCCGCGGCACCCATCCGAGACGATGCGGGAAAGGGATTCAATCGGCAGACACTGCGGCAGATTGTCCATACCAGTGTCGGCGGACAAATGGCGCGCATCCATATTTCCAACCTGTTCGGCGCGCAACCGCTGACCGTCGCAGACGTTCATATTGCCCGAAGAAGCACAGGTTCCTCGATCGTTGAGGCAACGGATAGGAAAGTCCAATTTGGGGGATTTTTTTCTATTACCGTTCAACCCGGAACTGCGGCCATCAGTGATCCCGTCGACTTCCATATCTCCCGTCTTGCCGATGTTGCGATCAGCATCTACCTGCCTAACCCGATCGAGCTATCAACATATCATCCATCCGGATTTCAGACCAACTACATAGCCGATGGAGATGTAAGTGGATCGACAAGCATCTCTCCCGCCAAGACCACCCAAAGCTACTATTTCCTCATCAATCTCGATGTCCAGGATCAGGCAACTCGCGGATCTGTTGTAACGGTGGGCGCCTCGATTACCGATGGCTACGCCTCAACTGCCGACGCGAATCGGCGCTGGCCGAACGACTTGGCGCAGAGACTGCTTAGTGCCGGACTGAACATCGGTGTTCTCAATCAAGGAATCAGCGGGAATCGCCTGCTTGCTGCCGGGGCCGGCGACGGTGCGGAGACTCGCTTCGACCGGGATGTACTTGACCAACCCGGGGTTCGCTGGGTGATCTTTTCCGACGACCCAATCAACGATCTCGGATCAACCGTGCCACCACCGGCAGCCAAGCAGTTAATTGACGCATTAAAGCGTCTGATTAGCCGGGCTCACGAAAAACAGATCAAGTTTGTCTGTTCCACCTTGACGCCGTATCAAGGAGCCGGTTACTGGACTCCGGCGGGAGAGGCCGCACGAGAACAAATCAATGCTTTTATCCGCGGCAAGGCAAGTGGCTGCGATGGGGTGATCGATCAGGATGCGGCCACGCACGACCCAGCTCATCCGACTCAGTTTCTTCCGGCATATGACAGCGGCGATCATCTTCATCCGAATGACGCCGGCCTCCAGGCCATTGCCGACGCAGTCAATCTTTCATTGTTCTCGCACACAGAGGAGTCCACGGTGCGACCGCAACCAAGTTTTATTGAGCGCGCAGCGGACGTTAACCGCCGCTTATAGATGGAACAGTTAGTGGGCGGAACCGTCCGGCAAGATATGGCACGCCACCAAATCTACGTTATTCGGAGTGCCGGCCATGGTATTCAGATGCAGCAACATCTCGAAATGCCGGAGCGGACCGGAAGATGTGATTCCGCATTTACGGAGTTCTGTCGATAGGCGAGGCAAATCGGTGACAAGCTTTCCCGCCGCTTCGGTGCCCTCTGCGTTCGCTCCTGCAAGAAGGAGAACCTGGCCGCTTTGGTCGGGATTCTTGACAAAAGCCAGGATGGCATAGGAATCACCTGTGGCCCAGCCGAGAGCAGACGGTACATATTGCAGTTGCTCATTGGGCCGTGGATGGAAGTTGCGAATAAACTCCGATCCGGCGCTCTTGTTGAAGACAAACCTGAAATCCAACTGGTCGCTGAACAGTGAAAACCATGGGTCCGAACGGGGGCTTCCCAGGAAGACGAAGTTATTATCGGACTTCAAATCCGTCAATTGAATGCTTCGGGCAGCGCGGACGTCTATGGTTTTTGAATTGGCCTGCGCTAATTCAGCAACTTTTGCAGCAATTGGCACGTCGACCTCGGACGCCTTATCCCCCCGCAGAATAATCCGGCAGAAATTGTCCAGTTCAGGCGTGAGCTTGTTGGGCGCCGGGATGTAATTGTGATTGGCATAATCGGAGACAGAGACCTGGCCGCCGGTAAGTCCCTGGATCTCGGCAATGTTTGGATCGCTCGTGATCAGCTCTATGGCATGGGAAGATCCGAAAAATGCCGACCACGGGAGAGAAGAAATGTGTGCAGCTTCGGAATGTGGAGAACGAATCTCGAAAATGCCCCACAGCGCGAGATTCAGCGCCACCAAAAGAATCGCGAAGAGCAACGGCAAACGCCACGCAGTGGCCTTCGGCTGTATTGTATCGAGTGGGGGCAAAGCAGAGGCATGGACAACTGGCTCGTCTGCAACCAGCGCGGACTCGTGAAGCGACGGCCCCGGATCGTGGGGTTTCGCCGCCACATCGGACAGGCCGAGCTCGCCGAGGGGATCGCGCATGATTTCCGGTATGTACGACCCTGAGGGCAGGCTGATGCGAAACCCCGATGTTGCTCCGTACCGCCCGTAATGTTGCAGCAGTCGCTTGCGCACGTCGCTGGCCGTAACGCGAACAATCGCATCGTCGCCGGTATCGTAGGATGCGGAGCGTCCAAACAACTCCATCCCGATCACTCGCTCCTTAAGCGAGTCGAAGCGGCCGGCAATTGCCTGATCCACGATGTATTGGAGAAACTGGCCGCTGCGGTGGCTCCCCTTGAAAACGTCACCCTCAATCACCTCTTTGAGATGATGCTGGAGAGACGCAAGACCGCCTTTTGTTTCCGCAATTTTGGCGATTTCTGCGATCCGAGTATCGGTAGAAGAGGGAGATAGCATATCGGAAATCCGCGCCTTGCAGGACAGGTCCGGGAGAACGATTTTCCAGATGCGTCCTTGCTTCGACTTGCCCTCCTCTGGACATAACCGCCTCCGATTGAATCAAAACAAGCTGCTGCGGCATCTTGGTCGCCGTTCGCGCTCCTTTTCCGAGGGTATCTACCGTTAGCTGGAATGAATATTAGCAAGCCATTTATTTTCATATAGATATATTAGGATCGAGAACCGTGCTAACCTTGTCATCGCCTCCAACGACCCCTTAATGTGAACCTTGCTGGATAGAACCGTTAGGAATCGAGCGCGAATTGAAGAAACATGGCGGGCGAAATGAACGTGCAATCCGGGTATGGATTGGTTTCTCGCAACCGGAAAGAAGAGGAGAACGGGGCTCACTCTTCCGCAAGGCCAATCTGCTCTTTATGATCCGCGAACTTGACTTGAGCGCGAGGAGGGTCGGGGAAATGCGGTTCCCGGCTCATCTCGTGAGCACACTTGTGGCGCTGTCGATTGCGTGCCTGGCAGCCGCTTATCCCGAGCCAGCCTGGACGCAAGGCGCCGTACCATTGACAGACTCAAATGCCTTGTACAAGCAGCCACGCGCGCCGATCGGCCGGCGCGCCGACGACCTGCTCAGCCGGATGACCCTGGATGAGAAGGTGCGGCAACTCGATCTCTATTCCGGAGCAACTGCGTTGGTCGATCGGCACACGGATGAAACACATGCTACTTCCACAGCTCATTTCCTTCCCGAAAAGGCGCAAGAAATGTGGGGCGATCTCGGCGCGGGCGCCGTCCACGACCTGAACCCGACTCCGGAACAGGCAAACGTCATTCAGCAGTGGGTCCTCGCGCACAATCGCCTCGGCATTCCAGTGCTCTTTATCGAAGAGGGATTGCATGGATTCGACACCGGAACGGTGTTTCCAGCCCCCATCGGCCTTGCTGCAACCTGGGAGCCCAGAATTGTGCAGAAGGTGGGCGCGGCCATTGCCGCTGAGGCGCGCGCGACCGGCGTGGGTATGATCCTCGGTCCTGTTCTGGACCTCGCACGCGAGCCGCGCTGGGGGCGCGTCGAGGAGGATTACGGCGAGGACCCCTACCTCACCGGCCAACTCGGATTGGCGTATGTGTCCGGGGCACAAGGGGAAGACCTGAACAGCGATCACAGCGTGGTCGCCGAGCCTAAGCATTTTGCTGGGCATGGTTCGCCTGAGGGCGGCACGAATACATCGCCGGTGCATGTCGGCGAGCGCGAGTTGCGCTCCGTCATGCTCAAGTCGTTCGAGCCGGCGATTCGTGATGGCAAGGCGATGGGGGTGATGGCTGCATATCACGAAATCGACGGAATCCCGATTACTGCCGACCCATTTCTGCTCAAGCAGGTCCTGCGTCAGGATTGGGGATTTCAAGGATTTGTACTCTCCGACCTTGGAGCCGTGGAGCGCCTTTACACCGTGCACCATGTAGCCGCAACTCCCAAGGAGGCTGTCTGCCTGGCGGTCAAGTCTGGGGTCGACATGCAGTTCTACGATTTCAAGCATGACGTCTTTCAGAAGGCGCTCATGGACTGCGTTCGCGAGGGCTCGCTTTCCCAGTCGGACCTGGACCGGGCAGTTGGGTCGGTTCTCCGTGTGAAGTTTGCCTTGGGTCTCTTCGATCGCCCGCTGACCGATCCCGGTCTACGCGCCCGAACATACCGATCGCAAGCTCACCTCGATCTCACGCTTGAGGCGGCGCGCAAGTCGATGACCTTGCTCAAGAACGATGGCCACCTCCTGCCTCTCTCAAAATCGGCGAAGAAGATTGCCGTGATCGGCCCGAACGCCGACGTTGCTCGATATGGCGACTACGAAAATGAGTCGAACGGCGCGCGCATCAGTATGCTGGCCGGCATTCGTGCACTGGTTCCACAAGCGGCTATCGAATTCGACGCAGGCAAGGACATTGCTGCCGCCGTGGCCCAGGCCAAAGATGCCGATGTGGTCATTCTTGGTTTGGGTGAACGGCAGGGCACCTCAGGCGAGGGGTTCGACCGCACCGACCTTGGTTTGCCCGACAAGCAGGAGCAACTGCTGGAAGCTGTGGTTGCAACCGGAAAACCTGTTGTTCTGGTTCTGGAGAATGGTAGGCCGTTGACGATCGGCTGGGCAAAGGAGCATGTCCCGGCCATTCTCGAAGCCTGGTACCCAGGAGAGTTCGGAGGCACGGCGATCGCCGAAACAATCTTTGGCGACAACAATCCGGCTGGCCGGCTCACCATCACATTTCCGCGCAGCGTGGGACAATTGCCCGACTTTTATAACTTCGACCCATCGCGGACCCATAAGTATGTCGACGATGATGGCGATCCGCTGTTTCCTTTTGGATTCGGACTGAGCTACACCTCGTTTCGCTACGATCACCTTGCGGTGCAAACTCCGGCACTTGGAAGCAACGGAGACATTTTGGTAACGGTCGATGTGACGAATAACGGCGACAGGCCAGGCGAAGAGGTTCCTCAACTGTATGTCCGGCAAGAGGTCGGCAGTGTCGAGACTCCGGACCGTTCTTTGAAGGGGTTCTCTCGAATATCTCTAAGTTCCAAAGAAACAAAGAACGTCACGTTCCGCATTCCCCTGGACCAACTCGCAGTGTGGAATGCAGAAAGCAAATGGACGGTCGAAGCAGGCCAATACACAGTCTGGGTTGGCGGATCTTCACAAGCCTCATTAACCACCAAGTTTGTCCTCAACCGGTAAAAGGGAACAGGGTCGTGAGCGAAATTCCGTTTCTTTGCCGACAATTCCCAACCGAGAGACAAAGAAAAGAGAGATGCATGAAAACGCTTGCAGCATTGTTGGTCTTTTTCGCCCTTCTGAGCGATGTCGCTACTGCCCAGGAGCACAGGCAGAAGGAGCCAGTTGACTATGTGTCCCCTAACATCGGCGGCATCGGCCAACTGCTTACGGCGACGATTCCGTATGTGCAGCGGCCGCACGGCATGGCGCGGCTTGCGCCGATCACGACTCCGGGAATCACTGACAGGTATCTCGCGGACAAGATCTATGGCTTTCCCATAGGCGCTGCCACATTGATGGCCTCGGTAGGCAAAGTTGGAACACGCCCGGAAGCCTACGCATCGGAGTTCGACCACGACTTTGAAACTGCGACCCCATACTACTATGAAGCGGACTTACAAACCTGGGGAATCAAATCGGAGTTTACGGCGGCCGAAGAGGCCGCCTACTACCGCTTTACATTTCCGGCTACCTCCCACGCTCATCTCATCCTCACTGCCGCAGAAGGCGCCAAACTCGAAGTAGTCGGAGTCGACGCTATACAAGGAAGTCAGCGAATCGTAGGAACCGTAGGAAAAACATCGGACACGGATAAAGAAACAAGGGAATATTTTTACGCGAAGTTCTCTCGTCCTCTCCATTCCTATCAGACCTGGAAAGGGAACGATCTTTCCCATGCGGCGGAGCAGGCCGGTGACAACATCGGAATTGTCACCGACACCAGCACGACGGCGGGAGAACAGATTGAAGTTCGAGTCGGCATCTCTTACATCAGCACGGAACAAGCTCGCAAAAATTTGGAGCGCGAGATTCCCAGAGAGACATTCGATCGGGTGAAGTCGCAAACCCGCGAGATATGGAACCATGCGTTGGCAGGCATGGATGTAACCGGAGGAACAGAGCGCCAGCGCACCATCTTTTACACGGCGCTCTACCGGTCTCTAGGCCGCATGACCGACATTACCGAGGACGGGAAATACTTCAGCGGTTACGATCACTCCGTGCACGATGCGGGAGGGCACGACTTCTATATCGATGACGGACTTTGGGATACTTACCGTTCGCTTCACCCGTTGCAACTCCTGTTGAATTCGCACCAGCAGGAGGATATGGTTCGCTCTTACCTCCGCATGTATGAACAGAGCGGCTGGCTCCCATCGTTTCCTTCGGCGGCCGGAGAGCAGGCGGTCATGATCGGCCACCACGCGGCCCCATTCATTCTTGATGTCTATGCCAAAGGCTATCGCGATTTCGATGTGAACGAAGCCTACGCGGCGATGCGAAAGAATGCCACGGAGGCAACTATGCTTCCTTGGAACCGAGGTTCGCTCACGAGCCTGGATCATGTGTATTTCGACAAGGGATTTTTCCCCGCGTTGCTCCCGGGAGAGAGTGAAACCGTTCCGGAAGTAACCCCTGAGAAAAGGCAAGCAGTCTCTGTGACATTGGAGACCAGCTACGACGACTGGTGCGTCGCTCAACTCGCCATGGCCCTGGGCAAACAATCGGACGCTGCCTACTTCGGCAAGTTAGCAGACAGCTATCGCAACGTCTTCAACACCAGCACTGGATTTATGGCTCCAAAGAGCGCTGACGGCAAGTGGATCGCCGGCTTCGATCCAAAGTTAGGCGGAGGGCAGGGAGGCAGAGATTACTTTACCGAAGTCGACTCCTGGATTTATACCTTCAACGTCCAGCACGATCCTTCTGGACTTATCGAGCTCTTTGGCGGTCGCGATGTGTTCAATGCAAAACTGGACCGCCTGTTCGTGGAGCAGTATGGGACCTCTAAGTACAGTTTCCTTGGCCAGTTTCCAGATGCCACCGGGTTGGTCGGCTTATATGCGCAGGGCAACGAGCCAAGCTTTCATATCCCCTATCTCTACGACTTTTCAGGCCAACCCTGGAAAACTCAGCGGCGCGTGAGGCAACTCATGGACGTCTGGTACGGAGACAGCCCGCTGGGTATCCCTGGAGACGACGATGGTGGTGCAACTTCGTCCTGGTACGTTCTCAGCGCCATTGGATTTTATCCGGTGTGCCCCGGCGTTCCCGCTTATGAAATTGGCAGTCCGATCTTTGCAAAGACCGTTCTTCGCTTGGGAAATGGAAAGCTGTTCACCATTGTTGCGAATCATGTCTCAGACCGAAACAAATACATTCAATCGGCTCAATTGAACGGCAAGCCGCTCGATCGACCGTGGTTTCCACACTCGGCCATCGCCAATGGCGGGTCGCTGGTTCTGGAAATGGGCGACAAGCCGAATACGAGATGGGGCAGCGGGCAGGAGGACGCTCCGCCGTCGACGAGCGAGGACCGCGCAGGTTTGCCCACGGCGGAATAGCGCAAGCCGCCGCGTATCTCCAGTCCGGTATCTCAAGTCAATGCAAATCAGAGGAGCAGGAATGACACTTCGTGATAGAGGGACTTCTTCGCGGCGAGATCTACTTTCCCTCGGCGCCGCCGGTGCGATGGGATTATTGAGCACGCCAGGAGTTGCTTTTGGAGCCGAGCGTGAACAGGGAGCCATTCATGATTCCTTGAGTGTCAGAACATTTGGCGCCGCGGGCGACGCAGCAACCGATGATACCGCCGCATTCCAACGCGCGCTGGATGCCGCGTACAAGTCCGGAGGCGGAGCGGCGTATGTGCCGCCTGGACGATATCTCTTCAAAGGAACGCTTACAATCCCCGATGGAGTAAGCCTTCGAGGCTCCTTTGGCTGCGTGCCTTCGCATAGTGGAATTCGAGACCATGGCCAACCGAAGCCGGGAGATGATGGGAGCGCGTTGTTTGTCACCGCAGGCCACGGGAGCGAAGACGGAAAGCCGTTTCTCACGCTGAATACCAACAGCTCCGTCAGCGGCCTGACCTTCTATTATCCTGAGCAAGTCATGGACGACAGTCCGGTTCCGTATCCGTGGACCATCGCCATGCGCGGTAAGAATCCAGCAGCATTCGATCTGGAACTGCTCAATCCTTACCAGGGCATCGACGCAAGCCAAAACGAGCGCCACAACATTCGCAACATTACCGGCCAACCGTTGCGCCGCGGAATCTGGGTCGACGCCATCTACGACATCGGCCGTATCGAGAATGTCCATTTCAACCCTTGGTGGAACTCGCACGGTAGGGTCTACCAATGGCAAACCGCGAATGGCGAGGCGTTTATCTTTGGCCGCGCGGATTGGGAGTATGTGCTCAATACTTTCTGTTTCGGTTATCGCATCGGGTACAAATTTGTAGAGACCAAGACCGGAGCATGCAACGGAAATTTTTTGGGAATCGGAGCGGACGATTGCAACCGCGCCATGCTGGTGGAACAATCCGCCCCCTACGGCATTCTGATCGCGAATGGAGAGTTCACCTCATTTCATGGCGACGATCCCACAATGCTCGATGTCGCTGAGACCAATACTGGAGTTGTTCGCATCGGCAACAGCGCGTTCTGGGGTCCATGCAATCAGATCGCCAAGATTGGCGGGCAAGGCACAGTGGGCTTCAGCGATTGCACCTTCGTCCAGTGGAGCAATATTGGGGACCACGCCGCGATCCAGGCGTCCTCTGGCAGTCTGCTTGTGCGCGGATGTGAATTCCGTCAGAGAAAGCGGCACATTTCCCTTGGTAAATCCATCGAACGCGCAGTTATCACGGGTAATTTATTCGAGGGTCCGGCACAGATCGAGAATGCCTCAGGAATGGACGTGCAAATAGGACTGAATGCTGCGTCGCATTGATTCCCATTGCGCGCAACGGGGCCTACAGGTGATAGCGTTTACTGTTTGCCATGCAGATGTGTCTACAGCAGAAGCAGAATTGGTATAACGTGAGGCCTCGGAGGTCGAGCGGATTTTTCCTCAAGAAAAATCCGCTCTGCACGCTGGTCGCTACATTACGGTAATTCTGCTTCTGCTCTTGAGCGCCACGAAACACGCGTCTGTGGATTCAAGGCCGCGCCAATTGAAGAGGCAGTCCTGCCGATTGGCGAGAAGCGAACCGGATATATCCAGCGGCACCTCTCACTTGCCTTACAAGGTTAAACAATACGCCGCGCAGTTGTGCGGCAACATTCCTGCGAATAGACTGTCTCAACGGCAACCGAATTCCTTTTCTCTACCGCTATGAATAAGCGCGGAAAGCATCCGACCCTCAGTGAAGTAGCCAGACTGGCTGGCGTGGGGACCACGACGGTATCCCGCGTGATCAACGGTGGCCAGCGTGTCGATCCGAAGACGCTCAAGCGCGTGCGTCTGGCGATCGACCGGCTGGGTTATACACCGAACCAGGCTGCACGCATTTTACGCGGGGGACGCACGCGGACGATCGGCCTGCTGTTTCCAAGCGTTGCGGACCCGTTTTTCTCGAGTTGTGCCGAGGCCGCGCAGGCGATTGCCCATGTGAACGATTCGCTGGTGATTGTCACCCCAACCCAGAACGACCCGCACACGGAGATCGAGAACGTGAACATCCTGATGAGGCATCGGGTGGACGGGCTGATCATTGCGCCGGCTAACTCGCACAGCCAGGCATTGCGGGAGATGCTGCAGCGGCTGGGGGTGCCGGTGGTCGCGATGGATCGGCCACTGCTGGGCGCACAGATTCCATCCGTGGTGGCGGACAACTTCACGGGCGCGAGCCTTGCTACACAGCATCTGATCGATCACGGCTGCCGTCGTATCGTTTGCCTGACTGGAGAGTCGACTCTGTACACAATTCGCGAGCGCATGCGTGGATATCGCAAGACGGTAGAGCGAGCCGGACTGCCGTGCATCGTCGACACTTCAATTCGCGATTACAAGTCGGCCGAATACGCAATCGAAAGTCTGTTGGCGGCAGGCGATCCTCCCGATGCTCTGTTCACGCTGAAGAACAGCGCGACGATCTTTGCCTTTGAGGCACTGCAAAAACTGAAAGTTTCCGTTCCAGATACGGTCGCGCTGGTGGGATACGACGATTTTGAGTTGGCCGGAACGGTGAGGCCGTCCATCACCGTGATCCAGCAGCCCGTGGCCGAGATCGCGCGCGTAGCTGCCCAATTGCTGTTCAAGAAACTCTCAGCGCTGGGGCAGAGTGAACTGCCTGAGGAGACTGGCCGCGTGCGGCATGTTCGGCTCGAAACGTGCCTCATACGGCGTGAGTCCTGTGGATGTTCTCCCTTGGCAATCTGAAGCGGAGATTCGCAGAAACTTCTCCGTTCATCCAGGGCCGCTCCTATTGCGGCCGCGGTGCAAGATAAAAACCATTTTGATTTGGTCAAATGAATTGCTTGTCATGCAGGCAACAATTCTGGCCGCGGTTCGCGTTTGTGGCATCAAAATTTTGAAAAGGTCCATGCAAAAACGCATGGAGCATAGCCGGCAAGACGGGCTACGGAAGCGGGCAGCCCCAGGCAGCAGCGGCACCGGGATTGAGTGCGCCCTCCCGGTCCGCGTTTCGAAATCCCAAGTAGATTTTTGGAAAGTTGACACCTCTCAGCGGAGTGGAGTTATTATTTGTCGGATTCATGGAAACGCTACCATCGGAGAATGGTAGCGTTTCCATGAATTTCGGCGGCATTTCGAATCCAGAGAGCAAGCGGTTGCGCCTGATGCAAGGCAGGACAGCACGTTTTTGGGAGGAGACTCATGCGAATCAATTCAATCGGGCAGATTGTTGTGGTCTGCTTAGTGGCTGGCTTTGCAACTTTCACCGCGGCGGCGCAGGATTTCCGCTCGGTGCTGACCGGACAGATCACAGATCCGTCCGGCGCCGTGATCAAGGGCGCCAACGTGACAGCCGTCAACGAAGCGTCGGGCACCAGTTACACCGGTAAGACGAGCGACAGGGGCGTCTACTATATCTCCTATGTGCTGCCGGGAAACTACACGGTGACCGCGGAAGCGCAGGGCTTCAAGACCATGGTGCAGGATAAGGTCGCCCTGTTGGCATCGCAGACGTTCAACCAGAACTTCCAATTACAAGTGGGTACGCATTCCGAGCAGGTCGTTGTAACCGCCGCCCCACCCCAACTTGAGACCTCCACCGGCTCGGGCGGCACGGTGATCGACGAGCGTACGTTACAGAGTGTTCCACTCAACGGCGGGATGGCTTATAACCTGATCGGGACAACTCCCGGCTCGCAATTCACCACCACGCATTTCGGTCAAAGTGGAAGTCATGGCACCACCGGCTATGACATCACGAACTCCTACAGCATCGGCGGCGGCATCGTCGGGAACAACCAGTTCACACTCAACGGGACCAACATCACCAGTCAATACACCTACGACAATCACAATGCCGGCGAGTGGAACGTCTCTCCCAATATCGACAGCATCCAGGAAGTGAACGTGATGACCTCCACCTACGACGCCCGGTACGGCAGGACCAGCGGCGGTACGGTCAACGTGGTGGGCCGGAGCGGCGGCAATCAATATAACGCGAGCGCGCGCTACGCTTATGAAGGCGCGTTGATGAATGCGAATACTTTCCAGAACAATCTCACCAGCACGCCGCGCCAGGGCGAGGCGCAGAACCAGTGGTGGATTACCGCGGGCGGGCCTATCAAGAAGAACAAGATCTTCTTCTTCTTCGGCTTTGAAGGCTATCGGCAGTCCCTGTCGGGAACAACGCTGGAGAACGTTCCACCGGCGTATCTACGGCCTGGATACAACGGAAATCCCGGTGTGGATTTCGGCCTCATTCAACTGATGGACGGCGCGGAATTTCCGAACGGCATTCCTATCTATCAGCCGGGAACGGCTACCTGCCTTGACGGCGGACCGGCCACTGCCTGCAACAGCGATCACGTAGTGCAGACGCAGTTCGCGGGCAATGCAATTCCCGGATCGATGATCAACCCCACGGCCACGGCCGTGCTGAACTATATCCCGCTGCCTAACATTACAGGCTCCGAGAACCTGGCGCGAGGCTCCAACTATATCGCCTCGACTCCCGACCTCTACAGCTACAACCAGCCTCAAGTCCGCGTGGACTATAACTTGACCGACAAGACCAAACTGTACAGCTACTTTCTTTATTGGAGCGGTTCCGAATTCAATAACAGAAACGGGCTGCCTGGAATAGCGGCGAACGGCAACATCAACCACCTGAAACAGAACTGGGTAGCAACCCAGGATGTAACGCATGTCTTTTCGCCGAACCTGGTGGGCGACTTCAAGGTTTCTTTTGACCGCCTCTACGAGGTATCGCCGGATGGCGATCTCTCGCAGCAGACAAATCCCAGCACAATCGGGCTGAGCATGCCGCTGCCCGGCTCGACCTCTTCGAATTACCTGCCGGAATTCCAGGTAAACGATGCTTGGGGAACTGGCCTCATCGCGAACAATCCCGCCAGTAACTACACAGTATTCGGGAACCAGCGCAATCCGGATGTCACCAATAACTTCACGTTCGACGCCGACCTTACCAAGACAGCCGGGGCCCACAGCCTGGAGTTCGGAGGCGAGATTGATGAGTTCCAGTATGGCGGCTTCCCCGACAGCGGCGGACACCCCAATGGCGGCTTCGGTTTTGGATCTGCCTTTACGCAACTCGACCCTCATAACGCGAATTGCTATCCGATCACGGCAATGGCAGGTAACTCGAATGCGTGCTCTTCCTCGGGCATCCCTAATGGCTCCTCCCTGGCATCGTTCTATCTTGGAGATCCCTCGCAAACGCAGAGTAACGCGGGCCCCGGCGGTATTGACTGGATCGGTTCCATCCTGGATGGGTATCCTGTCTATGCGGTCTATTTCCAAGACAACTGGCGGGTAAATCACCGCCTGACCTTGAACTTCGGCATCCGCTATGACGTCCAACGCGGGATGCGCGAGCGTTACAATCACCTCAACCGCGGACTGTGCCTTACCTGCGTCAACCCATTGACCAATGCAGCCGGCTATCAGGCCAATGTCGCCAACGATAGCGGCGCCTGGACCGCTGCCGGTATCAACCCGTCTTCCTTGTCACAGGTGCTGGGCGGCATTCAATTCGCCGGCACGGACGGTCAATCCCGCGACGCCTATGACACCGACTGGTCGAACGTCGGGCCCAGATTCGGATTTGCGTTTGCCGTCAATCCGAAGACGGTCATCCGCGGGGGCTACGGAGTGATGTATTCCTATGGCCTGGAGGGCGGTTCAAGCGTAGGCGAGGCGCAGACGACGAACTACACCTATTCTACCGATGGCGGCAATACGCCAACAAACTACTTTCAGACCGGCTCGCCCTTTTCTACCGGTTTGATTGCTCCTACAGGTAACAGCCTGGGGCTGTTGACAGACGTTGGCAACGGCGGGGTTCAGGTCGATTTTCCGGGCCGCAAAATACCCATGGAGCAGCTTGTCTCGCTGGGCTTTCAGCGCGAGCTTCCTGGGCAGATGGTTTTGGATGCCCGGTACGCCGGTAACTTCACCAGCCGCCTGCGCACCTTCCTTTGGGTAAACGGGACCGCGACTCTTGCACAGCAAAAGTCGATGCAAGCGGATCCCGCTCTTTGGGACCAGCAGGTTCCGAATCCCTATTACAACGTTCCCGGCATCTCGGGCCCTGGGCAATGCGGCACATCTACCACCGTTCCGGCGATCGAGTTGATTCTGCCGCTCTCCCAATATTGCTCGCCCGGAGGTACCGGACTGGTGGGAGAATACAACTCTCCGCAAGGGCGCAACTGGTATGACGGTCTGGAGGTGAAACTTACCAAGCGCGCCACCCGGGGATTGACGCTCAATCTCTCCTACACCTACTCGAAAACCATGAACGGCGACGGCTATCAGAATGGATGGCCATATCAGGACCCGGTCCAGGAACACTGGATTGCAGGTACGGATCGCACGCATATCCTGTCTGCGACCAGCGTGTACGATCTGCCATTCGGGAAGAATGGTATGTTCCTGAGAACTCCTCCTCATCCGCTTGGTGTATTGATTAACGACTGGCAGCTCAGCGGCGTCTTCAACGCGCAGAGCGGAACGCCGGTCGGCCTGGACACCGGCCTTTATTACACCTGTCCCGGCCAGAGCTTCAGCCCTCCAGGGGGCGCTTCCGTGGGCCAGGGCCGCTGGTTCAATACTACGAATGTCTCGCAATGTTGGCAGGGCATTCCAGCGTATGGACTGATGAACCTGGCGGGTTTCACAACACAGGTTCGGAATCCCACCATTCCGAGCGTTGATCTGTCTCTGGCGAAGAACACGACCATCCATGAAAATCTGGTCTTCCAACTTCGGCTGGATGCCTTCAACGCCCTCAACTCTGTCCTGTTCGGCGGTCCCGACACCAATCCGGGTGATGGCCCGGCAACCTTTAGTCCCACTTCCGGCTGGAGCGGCTTTGGCACGGTCGGCGCCACGCAGCAGAACTTCCCGAGAATATTGCAGGTTTCGGGTAAGTTCTCCTTCTAACTCGATTCACACTGGCACGATCTCCGCAAAACGGCAGCGGAGATCGTGCCGCAACCCCCAATTCACGAAGGCCCAAATGGTCTTTGGGCACAACCGGCACAGCCCACGCCTCTTGCCCATCAAGTGTGTATGCTCGGAATCAACGAACCCGGCTTGTGAACTTGACGCTCGGCAGCGAGCGTGAAGAGCCGCGGAATAGAAACGATTGCGGCCCGCGGCCCCAGGAGGGATCGCTGGGCCATTCGGCTTACGTTCCTGCAAGCAAATTGGAGAGATGCGATGCGGATGTATTTCAGGGCGCTGGTGACTGCCCTGGCGATTTTCACGATGGCGTCGGCGATGGGCCAGACGCAGGCGAACGAGACTCTGGACCCTTCGAAGCAGCCGACGCTCTATGTCGTCGGCTATGCCCACCTGGATACAGAGTGGCGGTGGGAATATCCGCAGGTGATCGACGAATATCTTCGCAAGACGATGGAAGACAACTTCAGCCTGTTCCCGAAATATCCGCACTATATTTTCAATTTCAGCGGCGCGAACCGTTACCGGCTGATGAAGGAGTATTATCCGGCCGACTTTGCCCGGCTGAAGCAATACGTGGCCGAGGGGCGCTGGTTTCCGGCAGGCTCCTCGATGGAAGAGGGCGACGTGAACGCGCCGAGCGCCGAGGCAATCATCCGCCAGATCGTTTACGGCAATGATTGGTTCCGTCACGAGTTCGGCAAGGCCAGCGCGGAATACATGCTGCCGGACTGCTTCGGATTTCCAGCATCGCTGCCAACCATTCTTGCGCACTCGGGAGTGAAGGGCTTCTCGACGCAGAAGCTGACGTGGGGCTCATCGGCGAACGCAGGTGGTCCGGACTCGATCGAGAACACGCCGGAAGGCACGCCTTTCAACGTGGGAGTTTGGGTCGGTCCGGATGGAGAAACGGTGCTGGCTGGGCTGAATCCCGGCTCGTACAGCGGCGACATCACGACCGACCTGAGCGAGCCGCTGCCGGCGATACCGCCGATTCCGGTAGTGGCCGAGGTGCAAAAGCAGATTGGTCTCATGCAGCAGAAGCTGGAGCAGTCGAATCGCGAACATCGCACGTTCGACCAGAAGGAAATGGAGCAGTACATCGCACTGCGCGGCGAGCTGAACGCACTGAATAACGAGCGAACCGAGGAAGAGAATCGGCGATACCAGGGTGATTGGGCAGCGCGCGTGCTGAAGAACGGCAAGGCAACGGGTCTCTTCACCGACTATCACTATTACGGCACGGGCGACGTGGGCGGAGCGCCGCGCGAAGAGTCCGTGAAGCGGCTGGAGGCGATCCTGACGGGCGGCAGCGTCGATCTGCCTCCGCAGAACAGTTTCAACTTCATGCGCGGGCCGCACCCGGCATGGCCCCAGGTCAAGGTGGGTCATGGGCCGGTGCATGTAATCTCTTCAACGGCGGAGCAGATGTTCCTGAACATCCCTCCAGAAGAGGAGAGCAAACTGTCGCGATACACCGGCGAGATGGAGCTGACGAACCACTCGGCCGGCTCGCTCACATCGCAGGCATATCAGAAGCGCTGGATTCGCAAGGAAGAGCTTCTGGCGGACGCGGCGGAGAAGTCGTCGGTGACTGCGGCATGGCTGGGTGCAAGGCCGTATCCGAAGGAGCGGTTGAACGAGGCATGGACGCTGGCGATGGCTGCACATTTCCATGATCTGGCAGCCGGCACGGCGACGCCCAGGGCGTATGAGTTTGCGTGGAACGACGATGTGATCGCGATGAACCAGTTTGCCGGAGTGCTGAAGAGCGCGGCGGAGGGGGTTTCGGCGGCGCTTGACACCGAGGGGCGCGGCGTTCCGCTGGTGATCTTCAATCCGCTCAACATCGCGCGCGAGGATGTGGTCGAGGCGACCGTGAACTTTCCGGGCGGCCTCCCGCAGAGCGTGCATGTAGTCGGGCCGGATGGCCGTGAACGGCCCGCACAGATCGAAAACGGCAAGGTTCTCTTTGAAGCCAGCGTTCCTTCCGTGGGCTACGCCGTCTATGCCGTGGAGCCCGGAGCCGTGGCGTCGCCGTCGTCGCTGCGGGTGAGCGGCCACGAGATAGAGAACGAGTATTACCGGGTGACGATCGACGACAACGGCGATGTCTCCAGCATCTTCGACAAGAAGCCGGGCCGCGAGCTGTTGGCTGCCCCGGCGCGGCTGGCCATCTCTTCCGACAATCCGAAGCAGTGGCCCGCGTGGAATATGGATTGGGATCAGGAGCAGGCTAAGCCGAGGGAGTATGTCGGCGGACCGGCGAAGATTCGCGTGGTGGAGAACGGTCCGGTGCGCGTGGCGATCGAGGTTTCGCGTGAGACGGCGGGATCGCGCTTCGTGCAGACCATCAGGCTGGCGGCCGGCGACCCGGGCAAGCGAGTTGAAATCGGCAACGTGATCGACTGGGATACGCGCGAGTCGAACCTGAAGGCGACGTTCCCGCTCACGGCGTCGAATGAGATGGCGACCTACAACTGGGATATTGGAACGATAGAACGTCCGACGGCGCAGCCAAAGAAATTCGAGGTGCCGTCGCACCAGTGGATCGATCTGACGGATATGAGCGGCAAGTTCGGCGCGACCATCCTGACGGACTGCAAGAACGGATCGGACAAGCCAAACGATCACACCATCCGTCTGACGTTGATCCGCACGCCCGGAACCGCGGGCGGTTATGCGGACCAGGGAACGCAGGACATAGGACACCATGAGTTCTCTTACGGCATCGCGGGTCACGCAGACGGCTGGCGCGATGCGCAGACCGATTGGCAAGCGGAGCGGCTGAACGCGCCGCTGATCGCCTTCGAGTCGCCGAAACACGCTGGCGCGCTGGGCCGCAGCTTTTCGGTGGTGAAGGTGAGCAATCCGCGCATCCGCATTCTCGCGCTGAAGAGATCCGAAGACAGCGATGAAACGATCGTGCGGCTGGTGGAGATGGACGGGAAACCGGAACCCGGCGTGCGCATCTCCTTTGCTGCGCCCATCGCCAGCGCCCGCGAGGTGAACGGGCAGGAGCAGCAGTTGGGTGCCGCGACGGTGACGGAAGGCGCGCTGATAACGTCGTTCAGCGCCTACCAGCCACGGACTTTCGCGCTGAAACTGGATGCCTCGCCAACGCGCGTGCCCGATGTGCGCTCGACGCCGGTGGATTTGTCTTACGACTTGGCGACAGCCACCAACGACGGCGACGCCTCGACAAGCGGCTTTGACGGCAAGGGCGGTTCTCTGCCCGCGGAGATGCTGCCCGCGCAGATTGCCTATCACGGCGTCACTTTCAAACTTGCGCCGGCCAGGACGGGATCGCCCAATGCGATCGCCGCCAAGGGGCAGACGATCCGGCTGCCGGAGGGCAACTACAACCACGTGTATCTGCTGGCTGCGTCGGACGACGGCGATCGGAAGGCCATCTTCGAGGCCGGGAGCAACCGTGCGGAACTGGATATTGAGAACTGGGGCGGCTTCATCGGGCAGTGGGATGACCGGGTGTGGAGTTCTCCGGACACCGCGCACGGTAACTACGGCGAAATGATCGGGCTGAAACCCGGCTTCATCAAGCGCGCCGATCTTGCCTGGTACTGCAGCCATCATCATGATCCGGCGGGCAAGAACGTCGCCTATTCCTATTCGTACTTATTCGGCTATGCGATCGATCTGCCTGCCGGAGCCCATACGCTCAAGCTTCCGGAAAACGACAAGATCCGCATTCTCGCCATTTCCGTGGCGGAAGAGAATCCTGGAGTGAAGACGGCGCAGCCGCTGTACGATGAGCTGCCGTCGGCGAACGCCGGTTCATCGGACTTCATGGTT